>Ga0172367_10000810_pt1 | contig 47114 bp, 26 predicted proteins | sample Lak10m_FD_114542 | JGI IMG/M metagenome (GOLD analysis project Ga0172367, IMG submission 114542) | Freshwater microbial communities from Kabuno Bay, South-Kivu, Congo - kab_022012_10m | ecosystem: Environmental > Aquatic > Freshwater > Lake | place: Democratic Republic of the Congo: South-Kivu...
GCCAACGCCAACGCCAACGCCAACGCCAACGCCACCGCCAACGCCAACGCCAACGCCAACGCCAACGCCAACGCCAACGCCAACGCCAACGCCAACGCCAACGCCAACGCCAACGCCTACGCCTACGCCTACGCCAACGCCTACGCCAACGCCAACGCCAACGCCGACTCCAGTAACTTATTATCAGCCAATGGGAATTGGTGGAGGTGGAGCAATGAGTGGACTTGCCATGAGTCCTTACAGCAATCTTTGGTTTGTTGGAACAGATATGGGGACCTTGTTTAGAAGTACCGATAATGGTCAAACATTCAATCCAATTAATCACAATCAAGCAATGTTTGCGGGTGATTTAACACGAGCTGTGAGTGTTGGTTTTTCTAGCGATGGAGTCACTATATTTCATGCTTATGCTGGAGTAAACCCTAAAAAGAGTATTGATGGTGGAATCACTTTTACAAATATGACTTCACTTTCATTAGAATCAAATGAATTCATTAAATATTGGGTATCAAATACATCTAATCCTAACTTTATGATTGCCGCAACTTCAAAAGGTTTATACAGAACGACTAATAAGGGGTCAACTTGGAGTAAATCATCTCTCGCTGAAGAATCAGTGGGGACTTTTATCGATTTAAACTCAACTACAAAAAGAATCTATCATGCGACTCCAACAAAAATCATTATCTCTGATGATGGTGGGGTATCTTACTATAACTATTTAACACTTACTGATAAAAAAATAAGACAATTTACAGGTGGATCTGACTCAAATGGATTACTACTTGCTTTTGGTGATGATAATGGAACAGGTGCATGTTCATGGGCGGTTAATTTCTTAAATACATGGGGACAAAATTCTTATGATAACACAGTCAACAACTGTGGATTTCTTTGGACAAGTTTAAATGGTTCAGCTTTTTCTAGAAAAAATATAGAAATTGGAGATCATTTAAAAATGGCCGAAAATGATTCTTCGACTATTTATGTAACTGGATCAAGAAAATGGGTACAAGGCTATGGGACAAAAGTTTTAGTCAGTAACGATCGCGGAAATAACTTTGGCTTAAAACTTCACCAATACAATTGGGATACAATTCCATACACTCCATGGGCCCCTTCAAAAATTGAATACTCAGCAGTGGCCCTTGATGTTGGTTGGTGGGATTCTGGTTATGAAAGTTTTGCTATTAATCCAAGAAATTCTAAAATGGCAGGTGGTACAGGATATTTCTTTTTACATACAACAGATAATGGCGGAGAAAACTGGAAAGCGCCATTTACTAAATACAAAGGTGCATCACTTATTCCTGGGACAAAAGATCAATGGAACTCGACAGGTCTTGAAGTAACATCTGTTTATAAAGTTAAATTTCATCCAACAAATCCAAATTTAATGTATGCAGCAATGGCGGATCTTGGCGGAATCATCTCTGAAAATCATGGAGACAGTTTTAGATTAGCAGGTGTAGAAAATAATAGTATTTATGACTATGCCTTTGATACGAATAATGATTCTATCGTTTATTCTGCACAAGGATCACTTCACGATTTTCCAAATGAATGGCATGCAAATTTCTATGATGGAGATGGTGGGATTTATCGATCTCTTGATAAAGGAAGAAACTGGACTCGAATTACTCCTAATCAAGGGGAATTAAGAAGACAATATTTATCAGTCGCTTTTAATAATAAAAATAATACCATTTATGCTGGTTCACACAAAGTAGGTATTATTAAATCAAGTGATGGTGGTGTAACTTGGAGTTATTTTAACAATGGTCTTCCAGCGACAGAAAAAGTCATACCACAAATTGAAGTAGATCCTACAACCGGTAACATGTATGCCCTATTAACAGGTAATGCGCCTAGTTTTACTAATCAGGCCCAAACAGGAATTTATTTTCTTGATCTTGTTAATGGCTCAACAACATGGAAACTTCTTCGAACAAAAGTAAATCCTCAAGCAGGAGCAACTTCTTCTCAAGTTTGGTATTTCCCTACTTCATTTGCCATTGATTATAAAAATCCAGGAACAATGTATTTAACAGATTATGAAAATAATGGAAATTGGCTTATGACTGGTATTTGGAAATCAGTAGATAATGGGGCCACTTGGAATCGATTAAAGCAAGTCACTCACCCAACAGAAATTAAGATTGATCCAATTAATAGTCAAAAACTTTATGTCGCTTCTTATTATGAAATAACTGGACAATGGGGTGAAGGTGGACAATTGGCCTCAAAAGATGGTGGCGTCACATGGACGAAAAATGCAGTTCCAAGTTACCAAAAAAATGCTAGAGGTGTAACTGTCGATCCTCTTGATCCAAATAAAATATTTTATACTTATTTTGGGTCTGGAATGCTTCACGGCCCTAACCCAAACAGTAACTAAAAAAAAAGGAGGCATAGGCCTCCTTTTTTATAATTCAATTTTAATATAAATTACTTTGAAGAAACTTCTAAAACTCTAGACTGTAGAGAATTTAAAAATTGTCCTTTAAAAGTAAGTTTTTCTTCAGACTTTAACACAGCTAAAGTTAATTTCTTTTCGTTGTTTGAATCAACTAATGAAAGAACACCTTTATCAGAGTTTAAAGAAACTTTTGAAAAAGAAATCATTGCATTATCATTGAATAAAGCTGCTTCAAAGAAAACTCTGTCTTCAGTTCTTTTCTTAATAATAAGTTTCATACTAGTAGAACCAACTTTTACATCGTGTGCCCCTACTAAATTTGAAAGCTCTAAACCTTTTGTTGTATTTTCTGAAAAAACAGAAAGATTAGAGATTAAAAGTTTACCTGAGAAAGCTAATTCGCCAAATCTAGCAGTTGAATAGATTCCCTTAATTGTATTAGTTTCTCTATTTAATTCTAACTTGAAGAAAGGATTCGCTGAATTTTGATTGTTATTGTAAACGTCTGCATTTGAAAATACTGTATTTCCTAAAATTCCAGCAGCATCAAAAGAAATTGTCATGATATTTGACTTAGATGCTACAAAATTAACTACTAGCGCATCTCTATTATTTGATTCCATGATTACAATTCTATCAATTTTCAATTCTTGTGCTGCAGATTGATCTTCAAAACTTACAGCGTAAATTCCTTCATGTCCTGGACGTGTCTTTAAAGTTTTTACAGTTAACTGTCTGATCATATCAACAGCTGTTCTATACAAATAAGACTCATCTCCTACTAATTTAGAATGTTCTTTAGCAAATTCTAAAAATTTAATTAATTCATCTATATCAGATGAATTTTCAATTTTTGACATTTTTTCTGACAATGAAGTTAAAATACCATAACGACCAACTTCACCAGTTTGATTTTTATAAAGAGTTGTTAAAAAATCTTTATTAATGTCAGCGACTTTTACATACTGAACTGCAACTGAATCTTGTAGTTGTTTAATATTTGTACATGACCACTGACTACAAGTATCTAGTTCTTCATACATCGGAACTAAAACTTTTAATTCTTGATAAAGATTTTTAATAACTTTATCTGAACTGTTTGTATTAAGCATTTCTCTTAAAAATAAGACAAATTCTCCACGTACGTTAACGTCGTAAGATTTTAACAATTCTCTAATCGATGTATCGCAAAGAAAGACTTCTGTATTTTTTAAACAGCTATTCACTGATTCCATAGCTGGATCTAGTTTTGGATTATAAGCTAAACTATTTAAGCTAGCTAAAAGTAAAACTGATGATAATAATTTTTTCATTCTAAACCTCTATATTAAAAATTAACTGTTAATTCATGACCATTTTTAAAAACAATAACTGCAACACCAGAAAGATTCCCAATTACTGGACCTTGAGCACTATTCATTGTTGCTTCAAACTTGCTTCTTTCATATCCAGAAGAAAGTGTTCCGTAACTTGAATCATTAAATTGATATACAACTTTTTCAACTAGGCTTAACTTATTTGATTTTAAACTTAAACTCACAGATTCAAATCTGTTATCTACAACGACTTTGAAATCATTTTCAGAAACATCATAAAAAGCTTGCTTTTCAAGTTGTTTTTGAGCGTTATCATTTTCATTCTTAAAAGAAAAATTAAACGAAGTTGATTTAGAAAAATCTTCCATCGCAGACCAAGCATTATAATGTGCGATTACTTTATTTCTAAAGTCTCTGATTGCTCCAATTGAAGTTTCAAAAGAATAATCAATTGGTTTTTGTTTTTCTTGGTAAAGATTGTAATTGTCTTCAAATAATTGCATTGATGAGTTTGAAACATCAGCATAGCTTTCTGCTAAATGAAGAGCTGAAGCTAATTTTTCCTTTTGGATTAATACTTCTGACTCAACTTTTCTAGCTGTACTAAGCTTATTAAGTTCAGCAACACCTTCATCAATTTTTGCAATTCTTACTCTTGATTTCCAAGAAAAATTTAATCCTGAGAAAGTCAAAATTGACCATTGAACAGATTTCACATTAGCTTCAGCAGCATGATGTAAATGAATATTAGTCTTAAATTTTGCACTATTAATTAGAGCAAAATCTTGAAGTTTTTCTTCATCTAAATTATCAAGAAAAGATTTTTTCAAAACAACATTGTTTTGAGCAAAATCAAGCGCTACATCTGGATTTAGAGAAAGCAAGGTTTTTAATGCTGCTTGCTCTTCTTTTAAAAGATTATAGATGTCAATTCTTTCCATTTTTAAAGCGATAATTTGACCTTTGTTATAATCAATCGTTGCTTTTCTAGCTACTGGAGCATTTTTCTCTAATAAATCTTGTTGATAAAATAGAACTTCAACTTCTTTATCAATTGATTTTAGTAAAACTTCATGAGTTAACACATCGTAATACAAACGGGCCAATTCGTTATTAATCGCTAATTTGGCATCTTTGGTATTATAAAGTGCAGCTTTAGCTAAATGTTTATTTGAAGAAACATTATAAATCTTCATTGGAATTGAAGTAACCGCTTCAACCGCAATCGGTGCCCATAAAAAAGTCATTCCTAAAGAAATACCTAATAGATGACCAGTTGTAATCGGATTAAATGCTGCTCTGGCAATTGCCACTCTTTTTTTCGCGATTAAATAATTTTCATAAGCAACATCAATATCTGTATTTCTCTCGTCTGCTTTATTTTTAAGCTCAACAAGATCAACCCGATTAGATGTTGTGACTAAGTTACCTTCTAAATTGTTTCTCATTCCATCAAGAGGAGAAGCAAATGCTGTAGTACTTACTAGAAGTGCGGCTACAACAATTTTTTTAATTGAATTTTTCATATTCGCCTCTTTTAATTATTGTCTTGGTAATTCATTAGTAAGCATATTTGCACCAATTAATCTTTTTAACTTGATATGCTTAAGTTCTAATTCATAGTTAAGTCTTCTTAAATCACGCTTTGAAGCTAATAAGTTTAACTCTGATCTCTTTACTGCAATCACAGTATTTAACTGGTTGCTATAGTCTTCAGAAACACGGTTAAAATCAGCTTGAGCCATATTCGTTAGTTCTTCTTGAAGAGCTATTTTTTCTAATTGCTTTGAGATGCTTGAATACTGAAGAGCAACTTGGTTTTTTAATTCAATAACAGTTTTCTTTCTTTGTAATTCAAGTTTTTTTACTTCAGATTTTGCAATTGAAACTCTAGCGAAATAATCAAAACCTACACCATTCCAAGAAATCCAAGAAAGCGCTACACCTTTTTTAGAATTGTTAGCAGCTTCAATTAAGTGATCCCATTGAACAATTTCTGTCGAGTTATCTAGAGCTAGTTTCATCGCAACTTCTCTATCAGATGGAAAATTTAACGAAGTATTGTAAAACGCTTCATCTTCTAAGCTGATATCAGATAAGTTATTTTCTTGAAGAATTAACTTTAAAGCGTATTCGTCAGTTTTTACAACTTCTTCAGCATTAACTAAATTGTTACGAGCAACAACTGCTTCTCTGTGAACTGCATAGAACTCTTCAAACTTCATTGAACCTAAGTCGTAAGATTCTTTTGATCTTTTAGCTAATTCTTCACGAACAGTTACTTCATACTTTAAACCAGTAACCACTTCTTTATGGAATTGATGTAAAAAATAAGTTTTTTCTAAATCTTCTAGTAAATTCTTTTTAACAATAGTTCTGTTGTCGTTAGCAGCTTTTGCTAAATCTTTTGCAGCAAATGCTTCAAAGAATCTAGATGGCTCAGGTATAATAGATCTTAAAATGGTGTATTGATAATCTGTCGTCAATAAATCAATTGAGATTGATGGTAATAACTGCATTGTTTTAGCATGTGCCTGTTCAGAAACTAAAACATAGTTTTCATAGGCAATTGCCACATTGATATTCTCGTTCACTAACTCCTGCTTTGCAGTTGTTAAATTAAAATCACTTGCAAAAGCAAAACTCATAAAACTCGAATAGATCGCTAAAGAGACTCCAAACTTTTTCATATTATACTCCACTTAAAGATTTCTCATTTATATCACAGCTACTAACTCTGATTTTTTCTTATATTAAAAACGTGTAAATTTTACTTATCTAACTTCCACCAAAAGGCTCCATTCTTCCCAGTACTCACTAAAACACCAGAGTTCACCATAAAGTCTTTGAAAGAATCGCGCCAACGCACCTCTACCAAACTATCTTGCGATAGGCCAGATAAAATACTGAATTGCGGTATAATTTTACCTTGACCTTCCCTGTCTAAGTTGTTGATTATAAATGAGTTACCCATTTGGTAATACTCACCATATGAAGTATCAAAGCGATAGCTCAATAAATTTGTATCAGTAGTTCTGACCAAATCTTTTTCAAATGTCACATTTTCAGGCATGGAAATCTCTTCTTTTGTAGCCAGATTTAACAAATTGGCCTGATTAGATCCTTCAACAGAATAAGCAAATTGATTGATTAAAATTAGGCTAGAAAGATTTGATTTGATGGTTTTTATTTGCTCACCAAAACTTAGTAAATTAAAAGTTTGGTTGCTCCATTGATTTCCCAATCCTACTGATAAAAAGATCTCATTATTTTTTGCCATAGCAGATTTCAAAACATTACCGATTAAATGAAATTCAGTTTTTCCTAATAAATTTACTTTCACAGCGTATAAATTAGGTTTTTCATCATTCCAATTTTCTTGAACAATCATTTTTAATAATCTCGCATCACCAAATTTTATTTGATAGAGCGGAGTTTTACTCATGTTTAATTGTACAATTGATTTTTCTTCTAAATTAATTAATAGAGGAAAATGCAAGGCCCATTCTTGATCATCGTAATCTGCGAGAACATAAGGATAAGAGTAATCAATGACTTTAATCTTGCTCGCATTTTTCAAACCCAAAGTTTCAGGAAAATTAATTTCAAAAATTTTAGTTCTCTTTAAATCTGCAAAACTAATCGCTCGATTACTTTTCACCATACCTAAAAGCTCTTTATGCTGAAAAGAACTTCCAGAAAACTCATCAATAAATTCTAATCGATTATTTATAATCCGAAATGCTTGTGTGCTTTCTCTTAAAGACTTTTTGAAAACGCCAAAACCATCGATTTCTGAATATGAAATCAATCTATCGGTATTATCAAGAAGAACTCCCTCTAGATCTTGAACGTCTTCAAATATTAATTGTCCTAAATTGTTTTTCTTCCCAACTCTAATCATACCGTTTTGAACTGAGAAAACTTCACCGATAGAAGATAAATAAACTCGTTCACTAGAATTTTTCATTCTGTAAATTTCGTTATTGGTATTTAAATCAAGAACCTTTTTGAAATCAATTAAGGCCAATTCATTTTTTGAAATATTTATTGAATCAAAGTGAGGCAAGAGAACCATTTTCTCATTAATTTCCAGTTTTCCCCATCTTCTATTGATACTAACATTTGGATCAGAGTGAAAATAAGGCATGATCTTCATCCACTCTGAAAGTGTTTGAGTTTTTCCATTTAGCTCTATACTTTGATTCAAAAGCGTAGATGCCGTTTTTTGACATTCTTCTTCTGTGATTATTTGGCAATAGAATTTTACTTGATTGATTAAAAAATTTAAATTTGCATCAATAGTAAATGAATTATAACTTATCCATTCATTTGATCTAGGTGTGCAAGTACTATTACACTTTGCTGATTCGTTAACTTTTGATCCTCGGTTGATCAATAAATCGCTAATTTTTTTAAGCCAATTTTTCAATGACTCGCTACCATCAATCCCCCACCTTGCCCGTACAGTGACATTTGGATCTGATGAAGTAAACTTGTTTTCAAAAAGATATTTAATATTAGCTAAGTTGATTTTAATTCCGTCAACAGTCACAAATTGATTTCTAAGATTATTTAACCAATACTCAGTTAGACCAGGACTTAAGGATTCAAACGAAGAAACCATCAAATCTGTATCAAGATACTTTTTAAGTAATTTTTCATCTCTCGATGGAGTAGACCAATCATCGAAACTTCCAGAATCTTTTGGACATTTATTTTTATTACAATAATCATAACCATCTTTTACAATTTGAACTCTTTGCTCAATATAGCCTTTAATATCTAATACAGATGACTCTACTAATTTTAGAGGATCTAAAAAACCTTTCGTTTTATACATAATATAGGTAATGAAAGCGGGAAATTCTTTTTGTAATTCTAAGTCAAATTCTTCTAATGAATAATTCGGATGATTTTCTGGTCTCATTAACCCCCAATTTTCTCCATTTAGTACAGGCCATCTAAAAGCTAATAATTCTTTAGCTCCTTTTGAAGGCCATTCTTGATCGACCATTATTTCTAAGGCCAAATTTCTCACTGCCCTAGGAGTTGTCGAGGCATAAGTAAACAAAGGGAGTTTTGACGGATTATCAAAATTTGATTCAGAAATAATTTTTGCATGTCCACCGTTTTCGTTTTGAGTAATAAAAAAGGTTCCAGCTCTCAATGAGTTTTGATCAATTTTTATTGGGTAACCGTCTCTAATAACTGTTCTTGTACTTGTTAAGTCCATGACATAGCTTAAAGCTGCCAAAAATAATTGATCATCATGCCACTTATCTGCTTTTTTATACTTAGCAAACTTTTTTGACATCGAAAAATGACCAAAAATATTACCAGTTTCTGAAAGTGTATTAGCAACTGGAAGAGAATGAATTCTAGAAAAAATCCAACGAAGTCCTACAAGAGCATCAGCACAATCTGTAGATATATTTCTTTTTGAAAAAAAATCTACGCCAACTTCAGTCTCTATCCATTCAGCATATTTAATTTCCCACTCTTCATTCCACTGGTTACTTGCTTCCCAAATAAATTTATGTTTTTTATCAAATAGACCTTTATCTAATGAAGAGTCCCCAATGTTCCAAAAAACTAAATTTTGTACCTTGTTTTGATTATGCTTTGACTGCATAAATTTAACAGCTTCATTATAACTTTTAAAACTAAAGCTTGAGATTTTGTCTTGATAATCACCTTTGACTTGTTCAAACTCAGAAAGTTTATATGCATTTCCCTCTTTTTCAATTGTTGAATAATTACGTAAAGTTGCAGACTCTTTATGCATAAAAACTGAGGCATAAGAATTAACAAAACTGAAAAAAAGAATAGTCAAAACCCCTAACCGAATAAACAAAAGAACCCCCAGAATATAATTTTTTCATCCTTATAGAAGCTTTTTTATTAAATTGGTAGTATGTGTGTAAATTTTGCATTCTCAATCAGAGGTATATTTGATTATAAAAAAAGTAATAGTTTTAATAATTTTTTCAATCCTAACTTTGGGAGTACAAGCTAAATCCAAAGAAGTTTGGGTAACGATTAATCACACCGTGATTAAAGAAGTTATTGCTAAAAAACATCGCCTTTTTAATTTTTCTGAAGTTATTAAAGGTCAAAAAGAAAATCACTATCTTACGACGATAGATGAATCTGATAAATTTGCCGCTCATTTACACCATATATTAAAGCGTTGTGGTGGATTTACTGTCAGTAACACTAAGCCGAAAGCTTCAATTATTAATAAATCCATGGAAGAGGAGGAAAACTTTTGGCCAAATGAACTCGATAAACTCATCGATTTAAAATACAACATTTCAAGAACTGACTTAGTGAATGATTACTTTTTAGAAGTAAATTCATTCCATGTTGACAGTGTAATTAATCAGCTTACTTCTTTTCACACAAGGTACTACCGATCTCCTGAAGGGATCGCAGCACTAAAATGGATTGGAAATAAATGGTTGGATTTAGTAAAAATTCGTTCTGATGCTAAAGTAGAATTTTTTAAACATGAAAACCATGATCAACCTTCAGTCATTTTAACTATTGAAGGATCTGATCCTGTTAAAAAAGATCAAATCATTATAATTGGAGGACACGGAGACTCAATAAATAGTGATGATCCTACTGCACATTTAAGATCTCCTGGGGCCAATGATAATGCGGCCGGAATTGCGGTTATCACTGATATTATCAAAATACTTGTGGAAAAAGGCTATCGCCCTAGTCGAACAATTCAATTTATTGCTTATGCCGCAGAAGAAGTTGGTCTACAAGGTTCAATGGAAATTGCCTCTCATTACTTAGAAAGTAAGAAGAAAGTTGTGGGTGTATTACAATTAGATGGCATTAACTATGTAGGAAAAACATTTGATTTAGCTTTGATTTCAGATTTAACTCATAAAGCACAAAATCAATTTTTGGCCAAATTAGTAGATACATACTTAAAGGCTAAATGGTCATGGGATAAATGTGATTATGCTTGTTCAGATCATTATTCATGGCATTTAAAAGGATACAGAGCAAGTTTTCCGGTAGAAGGAATTATGTCTGAACAAAATCCATTTATTCACACTTCAGATGATACTTTTGACAAATCAAATAATAATTCAGATCACGCTTTAATGTTTGAGAAATTGGCACTTGCTTATTTACTTGAATTAGATCAATAATTTATTTTAATAAAGCAAAGTTTAAAACTTCATCATAAGAATTTTTGTTTTGATCAGCATGATCAAAATCTGGAAAAATCCCGACACCTTCGACCAATTGATTATTAGAAAGCCATGTCACATTAGCAGGGAGATTCACCATGAAAGGTGTAGAGTTAATCTGATACAATGTCGGTTCACCAAGCCCTCCATGAGTTCTTTGTCCAACTAGAATTGATCTCTTATGAACTTTTAAATTTCCGGCAAGTCCTTCGCAAGATGAAAAACAACCTGGAGAAATTAATGTAGTGATCTTATTTGAAAATAAAAATTTAATTGGTTTGATATTTTTATCCAAATACAAATCTTCTTTTCTCACCCACTCGCCTTTATTAGGATGAGTGATATTAAAAAATGTCTCTTTAACTCCGTGAATTGTTTCTTTTAAAAGCTGGTAACGATAAACTAAAATCTTATTTGAAATAAAAGTATTTAACACTAACATGACTTCTTGATCTCCACCTCCATTATTTTCACGAAGATCAAGGATAATTCGATCAGATTCATTCACTTTTACTATTACATCGTCCCATTGTGATTTAAACGTTTGAAAAATCTTCTTAGAATCAATAAGAGTCCCTTGATCACACCAGAGTGAATTAATGGTAATTAGAAAATCTTTATTGCTTAATCTTATACCTTCGACACATGCTTTAGATTTTGATTCTTCAAGAGCTGAAGTCAATTTTACTTCTAAAATCTTTTTATCATAACTTTCAACTAAGAGATTTTTCAAAATAGGTTCTGGACTTAAAATGAGAGACTGAAAAACTCGATGTCTTCGTCCATGTATAGTTGAAGCAAAAACCTTGAACTTATTTATCTCATAAAATTTCTCTAACCCAACATTATCAATGGAAATGATCTTATACTTGCCTTTCAAGCTAGGTTGACAGCTTTTAAGGCATGACTGAATCAGATTTGATCCTGGAACAAAGGCAAGATCTGTCTGGTACTTGAAAAATGTTTCACCTTTTTTAGCAAGATAAACATGCCCATCATTTAATAAGTTTAGTGTTTCTCTAATTTTACTAATATTTTCATCTTTAAAATCAATTTTTTTTAATTGATCAACAATTTTTTTCTTGTTTGCATAATCATTGATTGGAAAATTGGCATATTTTTTTTCAATCAAATCTACTAGTGAATGAGTGCTCTCTTTTTTACAGCCAAAAAGAATCAATAGCATGAAAAAAAAGAATTTATTAAAACTTTGGGCCATAAAGCATCGAGTTTCCAAAAAATGTATAAAACAGATAGTTTTTATTACTTGGATCAATGGTAATCGATCTTCCATTGGATTGATACGGTAACTTATAATTTTTTTCAAAACTTAATCCAAAGTCTTTAGATGAAAATGCTCCACCATTGCCCCATTTTCCATCTACTGACCAAAATCCATTGACAAAAATCTCATTCGGTCGATCTGGGTTAATTAATATTGAAAGTGGATGAGTATATTGGATCTGTCTATGCCAATTAACACCTTTATCTGAAGATTTCCAAACTCCTGTCATAAGCCAATTTTGATTATTTTCATAATCAATTAAATACATCACATTTCTTTCAGTGTTTGAATAAAAATCAATGGCAAAATCAACCGGATAATACCAGTATTTTAATTTTTTTTCTAACTCACTTTGATCTTCTTCACTAGAAAGTGTTTTTAAATCAAAAGGTTTATGAATGACACCTCGTAAAAGCTCCCATTTATCACTATTAAATTTTTTTAAATATATTCCTGTAGAATTTTGATTTGTAAAATTTGGTGCATCTCCCGCTAACAAACAATACACATCTGATGAATGAGGATCGATAATAATTCTGGGAATAATCTTTGGACCTTGGGCCAATCCTTCATTTAGAAACTGAAAACTTTTCCCTTCATCATAGGAAACCACAATTCCTTTTCCTTGAGTACCCCCATAAAGAATCTTGTTTTTGGAATCATATGCAACTGATAAATATTGCTGTTTAAAGTCTTTATGATTTTTAGTTAAATCAATCCACGTTTTACCTAAGTTTTCAGATCTTAAAATCCCCCCTTGTATTTCAGTGACATGCCCATGCCACTCACTTGGAAAATCATGTAAATCTCCAGCTGCTGAATAAATATTATGAGACTGATTTAAATCAAAAGCAAAGTCATAAAGGCTATTATAGGGAACCTTTAAGATCTTAAAAGTCCTTCCTCCATCATCTGTAGAAAGGCCACCAATATCAGCACTTCCTGCAAAGCCTATTTTTGGTAAATTGGGGTGAAATAAAAATCTATAGATTGAATTAACTTCTAGGCCTGTTGAACTCCACTTCTTGTTCTCTTCTCTTTCACCAACATCTGAAAATCGTGTAAAAGGTGCCTTCCAATGATTTCCTTGATCAAAAGATGTATGAACAAAAAAGTTCCCTGTACCACCAATGATTTTTGAATTTCGAAGATGGATGGCAAAATTTTCGTAACCAGAATCCCACCAACCTATATCTAAAGCTACGGCACTATACTCTAATTTTTCTTTTGGCCATGGCATAAAAGGAACGACATCCCAATCTAATTGATTAAAAATTAATTTAAAACTAAAACCAGAGTCTTTTGAAAAATAGACTTTGGTTCCATATTGTTTTATCCAACTTTTTGAGCCTGTATAATAAATTGAAGAAGAATCATTTTCGGCCATTGAAAGATGATCCCCAATTGCAATTGAAGTTTTTTTATAATTTGTTTCGTCCCGTGAAATCCATAAATGTCCGCAATGTTCTATATGTTTTTGCCAATCCGCTTCACTCACTGAAGGATCAAACATATTTTTACAAGCACTCCCACCTTGATCATCTGAAAAAAGAAATGTCACTCCCGATTGATCTCGACCTGCTGTGAACTTTCGAATTTTAAAAGTTATAGGTTTATAAATATTTTTAAAACTACGACCTTCATCAATCGATTTATAAATTCCATTAGCAGTTACATGATAAATGTAATAAGTGTCTTTTAAATAATCAATATATGTTGAAATAGATTTTTCAAAAGGTAAGGATAAGCGATAAAAAGTTTTTCCATTATCAGTTGTCTTAAAAAGACCTTTGCTTGTCCCTGCATAGATTTCATTTGGCTCAAAACTATTTGACCGCCAATATAATATTCTTTCATCCGAATCTAGATTAATTGTTTCAATGGACTTCCAAGTAAGGCCTGCATCCATAGAGCGAACCGGATTAATTCCGCCTGAAGCATGAAAAACAATTTTCGGATTTGGTGAAAAACCTACAGCAACACTCGTTTTTAAATCAGATGAAAATCGAGTTTGAAAATGACTAACAGGATACCAATTTTGCCCATAATTGGTACTTCGAAATAAAGTTCCCATATCAGTGCCAACAAACCAAAGTGAACTGTATGGAGAGATAGAGAGGCCACTAAAAGCACCTCCGCCCCCAATACCTCTTGGAACATATGATTGAAAAAGGTATTCCGATGTAAAACTTTTTTCTTTGATAACATTAAAAGTAAACATCGAAGAATCGTGATTAGTCACAATACTTGAATCAATTATCGCATCAATAGTCGGTGTCTTTGGTCGTTGCTCTTTCTTTGAACAACTTATCAAAATAAATAAACTTAAGAGGGCAAATAACTTCATAAAGTCTTTTAACCACTCTAGATAAATTTCGTCAATAAAATATTACTAAAGGCCTAGAACTTTCTTCAATGATTTCGAAAGCTTAGGGGAAAATTTAAAAGCTTCAACCCAGGCCAGAAACGAAAGAATCCCAAGGCTTAAGAAAGGATAGAAAAATGAAGGTATGAAGGTCAAATACTCTTGAAAAGATATGATCAAGGAAACACCGGCATTTTCATGAACTAAGTAAAGAGGATAACTAATCGCCCCCATAAAAACAAAAAAAGAGTTTCCAATGATTTTCTTCAAAAATTCAATTTTTAAAAGACCTAGGAAAAGAAGAAGACATAAAACTTGAATCAATTGAACTGAAAAAGATTGTTTAGAGATAGAATAAATGGCCCCTAAAAGCGCTAATCCTAATACTTCAAATAAGTATTCTTTGATTTTTCCGTTTAAAAATTCATAAGCGTAAATACCTATTAAAAACCAAAACAGATATCTTCCTAACAATACATCTAAAAATAAAAACTCTAAAACTTTACTACTTGTTAAAAAAGTTAACAAAAAAGACAGCAAAGTAATTAAAGCTAAAACCTTGATGGCCTTTTTTCGTCCTAAAAAATAAAAACAAAATCCAAATAAAAAGTAAAAACGAAATTCTACATATAAAGACCAAAAGGCTCCTTCTAAGGATTTAAAAGGAAAATGAAAAATTTTTTCCAACCAATAAGGCTCAAGAAAAGTTAGACCTGGAATGAGATCAACTAGTTTTGGCTCCCCAATAGGACGATGAGGAAAGAAAAAAGAAGTCGAAATAACAAATAAACTAACAATTAACATAGAAGGAAAAAGTCTAAGCCATCTTTTTTTAACAAAAACAATAAAATTCTCTGTTTTATCCAAAGTCATAAAAATAACAAGACCTGAGATCATGAAAAAAAGTTCAACCCCAAAACTTCCATATTTAAAAAGGAAAAAATCAGCAAACTGATTTTTATAAGGGTAAATTTCAGGCCATCTTGAAAAAAAATGGTAAAAAACAACTAACAAAATTGAAATACCGCGAAGACCATCCAGTTCTTTAATTCGCATCGACACCTCTTAAGATAATTTCTTTACAACTTTAGCAGGGTTACCTGCAATCAAAGAATAATCTGGATACTCACCTTTTAAAACAACTGATCCTGAAGCAATAATACAATGATTACCAATTTTGGCACCTTTTAAAATGGTTGAGTTGGCTCCGATCCAATTATTATCTCCTATCTCAATAGGTGAACATTTAAATTCAGTTTGATAAAGATCCACACGATCTTTTTGATTGAACTTCGGATAAAAATTTAAAGTCATGGAATTGATCTGCTTCGCTCTCTCATGGGCTTCAACTGGATGTGGATCAAAATCACAAATATAAACATTCCAGCTCGTTAAAAAATTTTTACCAATCGAAATTTTTTCCCTAGCAACAATCTTGGCATCGCCAACGATTGAATTTTCTCCAATAAGTAGTTTTCCATTTCCTAAAACTTCAAGTTTTGCATTTTCATAGACAATGGAGTTTTTCCCGATAGAAAAAAAAGCTTGCTCTTCAACAACAACATTTCTTAAAGACTGAAAACGAACATTATTGGAAATGAGAATATTTGATCGGTCACCTATAAAAAAGCGCCATAATACTCTTGTTTGAAAAAACAAATAAGTTTGCCTCACATATGACAAAAATGTTGATGGTCTATCATTTAAAAGTTTTAATATTCTAATAATCATAATTTAAATATATCAAAATTACTTATTTTTACTATACTATTCTATTTTTATTAATTCATTTCATGTAATACTTGATTCAACTCATTTTTTAACTGGTAAAAATCTCTATTTTTTAAAGACATAAACTTTGGATCACTAAAAAAATAATTTTCTCTTTTCACTTTACTTAGAAATGTTTCTATTTTGCTTCTTTGAGCATTAGTCATAGTTTTATCTTGCAGTAAAAGCTCAAGATTCAGTATCTTTCTATAAATATTTAAACCTTCTACAGATAACAAAAATCTTAAAGTTGGATGAATGGTTCCTTTTATACTAGGATAAAAAATCACTATATCTGATTCTCTCCCATCAAAATCAAGATAGGGATAGTCGTTAAACCCAACTGAATTCCATTCAATATAATAGGACAGACCGGCCTTTCTGGCTCCAAAAAGACCCGCTCCAAAACTAAAACGAGGATCATCTAAAGAACCTTGAGAAGAATTATAAATTCCAAAGCTTTTACTATTTGATTTAAGCTTTCTTACATCATCAAAGCTTAAATAGGGATAAAAAGAATAATCGAATGAATTATTCAACTTCAGTAAATCCCCGCTCCCAGATTGAGTAAATCCCCCAATAGAAATAAAAGGATAATGCTCTTTAAATATTTTTGCTAAATAGAGATCTTTTTGAACTTTATCATTATAACCATGGGCCTCATCAGAATAAGTATGAACTATTTTGACTTTATTTTGACCGGTAAAGTAGGGCCTAATGACCTTTGATATTTCTTGATGATAGGATTTCTCGTTCATATCATAAGGTAAATAATCAAGATTCAAAAACTTTCCAGGAAACTGACCACCGTAACTAAAAATAGTTTTAAATTGGGGGTACTTTGAAATTTCATTCAAAGTTAAATCAAGATTTCTAAAATCATAAGTAAATTTTTTATTTGAAACTAATGCTTTAACTTCAGGGAGACCAGAAAAAGTTGTAAAACCAGACTCGGCCAATTCTTTTAAAACTAAAAAGCGATACTTCGTTCTTAAATCTTCAAAACCTTCACCTTTAAAATACGAGTAAGGTATAGGATCGATAGCCATAAAACCTACAGGAAAATCTACTGTGGCAAGTTCCATTTTTGATAAGTTTAAATTAATAGGAAATTTAACGATCTTCCCTTCAAAATCAAAAACGATCTCAGAAGTAAAAACTCCAGATTTTTTTTGTTCATTAAAAAATTCCAGAGCTACAAATGAAAACTCTTCATTGTTTAAGTTGATAATGTTTGATTCAAGTTTTTTAGCAATACGTGCCGAAACTTGATAAGTCTCATGATTATAATCAGGTGAAATAAATTGATTAAAAAACTTGTAGACCTTAAGTTTTATACTTTCATCAATTTGGCCTGAAGAGTTCTTAAAAGGAGAAATTGTATATTTAACTTTTGAAAATTTATTCTGATTAAAAATCTGAAGGTATGAGAAATCTTTTTCGTTTTTAAGTGCACTTAAGTTAATTGTATCTGATATTTTTTTAAGTCTTTTGGTGACATTAAAATCACCGTTAGCCTCAACAATCGAAACCAATGGTACTGAAGGATCTATTCTCTGATGAATTATTTTTCTTGAATGTCTTGAAAATTCATTTTGATAGAGTAAATCAATCTGGGACAAAAAATCACGAGTGAGTTTGTCGTCTTTTTTGTTCCAAATAATTAGTGAGTTTAAGGCAATTCCTGTTTCATCTCCTTCAAATTCAAAGACCAATTCACCATTTTTCACTGCTACTTCACTTTCAATTTTTTTAAAAACATCATTGAAATATAAATGATATGGATCTGAATCAATATTGGGTTCAATCTTTTCAAACCTTAAAATATCTTTTAAAAAATCAAAGGCAGAATTTCTTGTCTCTTTATAAAGAGGCCTTTCATTAACAAAAACCATTCTATCTCTATAAAAGGGAATATCCCAATATCCAAGTTGATCAATAATCAATTGAAAACGATAATCTCCATTCGGAAGATTAACTTTAAATGAAGCTTTATTTACATTGATCGTGGATCTTAAAACAGTGCTAGCATATTTTGAATCTTCATTGCGATAGAGTTGAATTTCAGAAAATCCAAATCCGTTTTCATGACTATATTTTGATTTATCTGTTATGTTAATAAATGGCTTTGCCTCTCTAAATACATCGGAGAAATCAAAGGCCAAAACCCCAGTCGGCTTTAATATTTTCGGTGATTTTATCAGAACTATATTGTCAATTTTAAAATCAGAATCAGTGATACCATTTTGCTTATCAGGATCAATAACAATGAATACTTTTTTTATCTTACTTAAATCAATGCTTCGATTGTGTTTTACTGACCCTCTCTCTCCTACCAATTGATTTAAATTTAATATTAACCTATTCCAGCCTGGAGATAATGTTTGTACATGGTTTAACTGACTCCAATAATCTGTTGTTTTAGAATCTTGGATGGTAAAAAAGAATGTAGCAGAAACACGATTTGGATTATAGACATCTAGCTCAACATGATCATACTTTTTCCAAGTTGAGATATTTAAATCATCCAAATCAAAATTGTAATACTTATGGGGTCTAAAACGACCTATTTTATTATTTTGAACATCTAAAACTACATCAAAAGGATGTCCAACATTCTTCTTATCAAAATCAATTAATACATGACGACTCTCTAAGGACTCAGCTTTTACATAAGAAATAAAAAACAAAGAAATAAAAAAAATTATTCTTTTCATTTTAAAATCTTTTTTAACACTTTTACTAATTCTGGGCTTTCCACAAAATTATTATGATCACTATTTATAAAATGCTTTTCAATTTTTCCAGAAATAACACCTTCCCAGCCGAGATTTGGATCTTTATACCAACCACTTTCTTCTAAATTTGCTCTTATGAGAATCATGTTTGTACTAATTGGCTTAGATTTATATGTCCAAATCGCTTGGTAATTTCTATGCTCAATTTCAACGAGTAAAGGTCGAAGAGGTACTTTTTGACCTAAAGCACGTTTAGTTTTAACGATTAAAAGATTAAAAAATATTTTACTTCTATAAGTTAGCGATAAGCAAACTCTGGTAAAAAAGCTTAACTTTCGATTAGAAGAATATTTTTCCAGATCAAAATTTGGACCAAAAGTATCAAACATGATTAATTTCTCAACAATATCACCACTCTCAATGAGTCTTCTGGCCACTTCAACAGCAACCAATCCCCCCATAGAACCACCTACCAAAATATAAGGGCCATTAGGCTTGAAGAGTTTTAATTCACGATAGTAATTTAAGGCCATTTCTTCAATGGTTCTTAATGGATCAGTCTCTCCATCAAGTCCAATGGATTGGAAAGCATGCAAAGGTCTTTCTTGATTGAGAGCAGGCACAAGTGAAATATAATTCAAAACATTCCCACCAACACCATGAAAGCAAAAAACTGGGTTTTTATGGCCTGAATTTTTTATTGTCACTAATGATCTAAGTAAATGCTTTAGATCAGACGATTCGCTTGTTTGTTTTGTAAAAAGTGAATCATAAAATTCTTTAATGTCTTTTGCTTCTAAAAGAAGAGATAATTGAATTTCTATTCCAAATCGCTCATTAATTTGAGACATAAGCTCGACTGCAAGAATTGAGTTTCCACCTAAATCAAAAAAATTATCAGAACCATTGATTTGTTCTAACTTTAATAAATTTTTAAATATCTCAATAAGTGCTAAATACTCACCTTTACTGTTTTGCATATCACTAGCAAATGATGATTCATTTTTTTCTAGCTTTTTATTTACTTGTTGTTTGTTTGATGGCTCGACACCTTTTTTCAATCTATCTTTTGGGAGTGCTTTCTTATCAATCTTTCCATTTGGTGTTTTAGGAATAGCTTCTAAATGAATAAAAATTGATGGAATCATATAGGCAGGAAGATTTTTTATTAATTCATTTTTTAAATCTGACTCATTTATAGAATTTAGATCAACAGTAGAATAGTATGCGATAATTCTCTTATCCCCATTACCAAAATCAAAAACAATTGAAACGCATTCCTTAACCTTTGACACTTTTTGCAAGAAGTTTTCTATCTCACCTAATTCAATCCTAAAACCTCTCACCTTTACTTGACCATCATTTCGCCCTAAACAAATTACTTCACCATTTGTTAAAAAACGTGCTAGATCTCCAGTGGCATAGATCAATTCCCCATCGCCATATGGATTTTTTATAAACCGCTCATTGGTTAAATCAGGACGATTTAAATATCCTTTTGCTAGTCCTAAACCACCGATAAAAAGTTGCCCAACTCCACCGACAGGAACAAGTTTCAAGTCTTCATCTAGAATATAAAAAGTTGTATTGATAATTGGCTTGCCAATAGTAATAAATGGATCATCAAGATTGAGTTCTTTAACTGATGACCAAACTGTGGTTTCAGTTGGGCCATACATATTTAACACTTTCTTAACTTTAGGGACTAATTTTGAGGCAAGGTCGATTGGAAAACTTTCTCCACCACAAAGAACAGTTAAATCTAATTTAGCATCAAATCCAGATTGAAGAAGAAGTCTAAAAGTTGTGGGTGTTGCTTGAAAAACAGTAATTTTCTGATTATTGATAATGGATTTAAGCTTATTTCCATCCATTACATCTGTTGCTTTAGCAATAAAAACCCTAGCTCCTGTAATTAGTGGTAGATATAGTTCTAATACTGCAATATCAAAACTCAATGTTGTCACCGCAAGTAAAGTATCTTGCTCTTTACAGAAATCCATTTTTTTCATTCCCTGTAAAAAATTACTCACAGAGAGATGAGACAACTCTACACCTTTAGGAAGGCCAGTGCTTCCTGATGTATAAATGACATAGGCGGTTTTTTCATTTTCTATTTTAGCTAATGCTTTTTGTGCTATTTGATCAAAATTAATTTGATCAAGACTTATAGTTTTTAAATTTGAACTAAATCGATTTGATAATTGCGATTCAGTTAATATAAGACCTATTTTAGAATGCCCAATCATGTATTCAATTCTATCTTCAGGAAAATTTGGATCTATTGGAACATATCCTTTATTTGATTTTAAAATCCCAAGTAATCCAACGAGCATTCTGCTTGATCGATTCAGTGAGATACCAACTAATTCACTTTTTTCTTCAACTAATAAAGAGGCCAACTTTTCTGATTTAATCTTTAGTTCTTGATAAGTAAGCTTTTCATTTTCATCTTCTACAGCAATTTTATTCGGATGAATCAAGCATTGTTCATCAAAAAGCTCAACAAAAGTTTTGTGATCGATCGCTGATTTAGTGAGATTAAAGTCACCTAAAAGAGTCTTTTGATGGTTTTTATCAAGAGTTAATTGTTTCAAAAGAACTTTTTCAGAATTTAAAACAATTTTGTCTAAAATATCTAAAAAAGTATCTTTAATTAGTTCAATCTGGCTTCGGTTAAATAATGAGACCTCAAACTCAAAAGCACCTTCCGTTTTGTTAACAGAAGACTTTATCCATAAATCAAGTTCCGTATGAACTGAGCTTTTATCAATATTGACTTGCTGGTATTTCTTATTATTAAATAAAGCGTCACGATTTGAAACATCTTGATAAGAAAAAAACGTTTGAAAAATTGGGTTTCTACCATTTTTTTTATCATAATCAAGTTCATTCAAGACAACTTGAAATGGTATTTGTTGGTGTAAAAAGGCATTAGATAAATTCTGGGTGACATTTTTTAAATTGTCTAAAAAACTTTTACTGAAATCAATTTCGGACTTAATTGCAACGGTGTTAACAAAATATCCAATCGTTGCCAATAGCTCTTGAAACTCCCGTGATCTAACTGGCATACCTACGACAATAGATTCTTTATCCCCTTCTTCCTTAGAATACTTTAATAAAGAAATTTTAAAAACAGTCATAAAAATATTGAACAGTGAAGTGTTGCATCTTCCTGCCAACTCTTTTAATTCTTTTATTTTATTATTATCAATTGAAAACTCGACAGATCTTCCCACATGACTTAATTCCTTTGGGCGTGAGAAACTTATTGGTAAATTTAATATAGGCAAATCACCCGATAAATTCTTTTTCCAAAACTCTATGCTGTCATTAAATTTGTGATTTTTAATCGATTTATCTAGCCAATCTGCATAATCTAAATAACTATATTCAACAGGAACTAGATTGCATTTTAAATCGATATAGAGTTTGTTAAGCTCGTCAAAAAAGATATCAAAACTCCACCCATCCCAAATATAATGATGTACCATGAAATAAATGACCGATTGATTTTTACCGATATGATATAACTTCATTTTAAATAATGGAAAAACTGATTTCTCGAAAACAAAATCCGACTCTTTCTTTAAATCTAAAACAACCTCTTCCATTTTTCCGCATTTCAAAAAATCAACTTTGAATTGATCAATAACTTCTCTATGCCCTAAAACTTTCTGAATTGGACGACCTTTTTGATTAACAATGATAGTTCTTAAAGCTTCATGTCGCTCAAGTAGTAAATTCATCACCTTCTTTAAGCGATTATGATCCACTACCTCTTCTAGTAGAATGGCCGAAGGAAGATTGTGCATTTGTGTTTTTTTATTTAATTCTTCTAAATACCAAATTTGCAATTGCGAATTGGTTAATGATGCTTCTAATAAATTCTTTGGTTGATCAAGGAGCAGTTTTTCTCTAGAATTTAGCTGTGATGTTTTAACAAAATTTGCTAGCTCTACTAATGTCGGATGATCAAAAATGTCTTTCATAGAAATATGAATATTTTCATTAGAAAGAACATTCATCATCTCAATGGCCAAAAGCGAATGGCCTCCAAGTTTAAAAAAACTATCATTTTCTTCAACTTGATCAATAAGAAGTATTTCTTTCCAAACTGATCTCATCTTTTCAAAAATGACTTGATCTAAAATACTAAAGTTCAAAGAACTTGTGGCAGTGGTATTTGAAATTGGTATATAAAGTGAACTTAGTTTAATCGCATCTAGGGATATATTTGGATTTTCAACGACACTTTCTAAAATAATTTCAAAATGAGAAAGCCAATTTTTAATTGTTTCCTCTGTAAAAAGATTATGATTAAATTGACATTCAAGCTCCAAGAAATTCTCTCTTGAAACTGCATTGATAAATATTTCAAAATTTTCATAAACACGAGGAATAGATTTGTAACTGGCCTTTGCATTGACAAAATTAATTCCTTGATCCTTATTTTGCTGATCAATATTAAAAACATAGGGAATAAGAGGTATTTCACCAGGCCTTCTTTCTATCTTTAACTTTGAAACCAATTCGCCAAAAGTAATAAATTGATTTTCAAATGCATCAAGCATCGGACCCCGATTTGATTTCAAATTCTCAACGAATGAAAGATTTCTATGAATTTTCAATCTATAAGGGAGTAAGTTGACAAAATGTCCAACAAGTAAGTTATTAGAAAGTGCAGGTTGAGTTGCACTAGATAAACCTATAACCATTTCCTCATTAGACGATAATTTATTTACAAGAATAGAATAAATAGTAATGAGTCCGGTATAAAGACTCACACCGTTTTTAGCACATAATTTTTTAAATTTACTAACACTAGATTCTGAAAGAGCTAGATCTATTCTTTTAGAATGAAAAGTTCTTGCTTTATTTCTTTCAAAATCAGTCGGAAGAGTGGCCTTATTTTTAAGATTATCTAATCTTTTTTCCCAATATGAAAATGATTTTTGATGTAGGGCCTGGTCTTTTTCAATCGTTTCGATATATTTAGATAAAGTAAAGGCCTCATCTAAAATGGCACTTTTTCCTGAAACGAGATTACTGTAAATTTCACTTAATTCATTCAAAATAATTGCATAAGACCATCCATCACAAACAATGTGATGAGCATAAAGAATTAAAGTATAATTATCGGGTGAAATCTTAAATAACGTTCCATAAAACAGTGAATCTGTCTCTATTTTATGTGTTGTTTTTTGTAAGTCATTTTTAAATTTTTCGATTAATTCAAGTCCGTTGAAATGAGATGAGTAATCAATAAACTTGAAAATTTTTCTCTTTAACGAAGTTGTGATGATGTATTTTCCATCAGCGCTAAAGTTTGATTTTAAAACTTGATGGCGATTGACAACCTCATTAAGCGCATACTCTAAAATAGTAGGATTAACAATTCCATTTAACTTTATTTCTATAGATTCGTTATAGCAAAGTGTTGCATCGGCTTCAAATTTTATTGAAGTCCAAATTTCTTTTTGTGCAGCTGATGTTTCAACCAAAGTTTCTATGACCCCTTCTCGAAAAGGGTCATAGTTCACTTTTATCAAACTAGAATTTTTTATATCTGACATAGATTATTTCTTCACCTTGAAATATTCACCTGGATGATTAGGATCTTCCACAAACCATGCCGGATTTCCTTGTTCATCTTTTCCAAGCTTCGCACCTGGAATCATCGGTCCATGGGCAATAATTTTATTAAGCTCTAAATCAATATTTTTCTTTTTTTCGAAAATACCTACTTCTTGCATCATCTCAATAGATTTTTTAAATGAAATTATAACTTGCTCAAGTTCTTCTTTCGAATGGGCCAAATTAACAAACCATGGAAATCCATCGTAAGCATGAACACCATTGAATCTTAAAGCGACAAAAAACAAATCACCACTTGGAATTTCTTTGATCCACTTTGGTTTCATTAAACTTCCAAAGTTATCCATTTTTAATGGAATGTTATTGCTCTTTAATAGATAATTAATTTCATCGGCAAATTTTTGTGCTCTCTCATTTAATTGATTAAATAAATCTTGCCCTCCATCTCTTAATATTTCAAGCGCCCCTTTAGCCGCAGCAAGGGCCAGAGGATGGCGTACAAAGGTTCCTGCAAAATATGTCACTCCTACAGTTGGAGTTGAATCATCTCCATACTGCCAAAATCCACCATCAAGTGCATCCATATATTCAGTTTTTCCTGAAATAACTCCAATAGGCATTCCACCACCAACGATTTTTCCATAAGTACATAGATCGGCCCTAATACCAAAATGTCCTTGAGCTCCAGCAGGATGAATTCTAAAACCTGTGATGATTTCATCAAAGATCAGACAAGTTTTAGAGTTCTCTGTAATTTTTCGAACTTCCTTTAAAAATTCTTTTGGATGAAAATCACTTCTTCTACTTTGAACAGGCTCAACTAACACTGCGGCAACATCATCAGCATTTTGTCTAATGTACTCTAATGCTTCATCTGTTCCATAATCTAAAACAATCATATTTGAAACAGCACCAAAATTAATTCCAGGAGCTGCTGGAATTGAATTTAAATTCTTAGATCCTCGAATGATAACTTCATCATTAATTCCATGATAAGACCCGCTGAACACGATGATTTTTTCTCTTCCAGTCACCGTTCGTGCCAGCCTCATGGCCCCTAAGACAGCTTCTGATCCCGTATTACAAAAGGCTGATCTCTCATTACCTGTTAATTCATTGATGAGCTTACTGACTTCTGAAACGAGTGGATGCTGAGGTCCGATCTCTATACCATCTTCTATCTGCTTTAAGACAAGTTTTTTAATTCTTTCATTTCCATTTCCAAAAAAGTTTGAACCAAAACCGCAGGTCATATCAATATACTTATTGTCATCTAAATCCCATAAAGTTTGTAAGTATGATTTTTTTACAACTATAGGATAAACAACTTCTTTGCTCTCTGGCTTAAAACCTGTCACGACTCTAGGGTCCGCATGGTTAATTCTATTTTCTTGAGCAAAATTCTTTGAGGATCTCGTCTTTTGATTATAGGCCAATGAAAAATCTTTTATCTTTTTTAAAGTTTGATCATCTAATGTCGAAGTCTTTTCAACAACGATTTTAGCTTGAGCACCAAAAGAATCTTTCGCCTTTTTAATATCAGCACCTCTTTGATTTTTTTCCTCAGTAGATGCTTCTTGTACAATTGGTGAATTGGAAGAAACTTGAATTTTTACTTCTTCACTTTCTACTTTTTCAAAATTCGAGTGTATTTGAATATCTTGACCAGCTAATAATTGAATCTGTTGCTGCATTAAATCTAACTGCTTTGAAACCAAATCTACTAAATTTTTTGCGGGAAGAGATTGATTTAATAATTGAACTGGCAATTCCCTCGTTTTAACCGTCGTAACGAGTGGCTTAGTTACAGCAGAATTGACTTGAGTCGTATGAAGTGTTTCATTCTTTGGCACTTGAGGTATTGCTATTTCTTGCACAACGATCTTCTCTTCTGTTTTCACAACTTGGCTTGTGCCAGGAATCTTTACTTGATCTTTCAAGTGAGTTGCAAGTAAATCAATATTATCAAAGTTTTCAAGCAACTGTCTAAATCCAACAGTGACTTTTAGCTCTTTTTTAAGCTGCATCGATATTTGAGTTAGAAAAAGTGAATCCATTCCCAGTTCAAGAAATGAAGTTTGGTAATCACTTGAGTTGATCTCAATACCTGATGTCTCTTCGAAAATTTTTGCAAGCTTCATTTTTAGCTGTAAATTTTCATCTGTGCTCATAATTTCCTCTTTATTTGTTTGTATATCTAACCAATGATAGTTTTTCTCAAATGGATATGTTGGACCAATTGTTTTGAATTTTTCACTTTCCGAATAGTTCCATTCAAAAGAGTGTTGATAAATTCCAAAAACCCAAAAACTTGCCATAGATTTCATGAACGAACTTGATTCAAGGTCTTGCTTAGATCCAAGTGACATGAAATATTTTAAATTTAAACGATTATTCTTTTTCAAATAACTTGAAAGAATATTTTTCGATCCAATTTCAACAAAGGCAGATTGATCAAATTTTTCTAGATGCTTTTGAGCACCAAAGAAATCAACAGATTCTAAAACGTGCTGAGTCCAGTAGTCTTTTTCCCAAATTTCATTTTCTGATTTTGATGTTTTTATTATGTTGATCTTTGGCCTTAAAAATTGAATTGTTTCGACTGTTTTTGAGAATTCTTTAATCATTCCTTTCATCATTTTAGAGTGAAAGGCATGAGATGTTTTTAATTCAATGCTCGCCAAGTTATTTGCATCTAAATATTTTTTTACTTCATTTATCTTTACAGTTTCACCAGATAGAACAACTGACTTTTCGCTATTTATTGCTGCGATATCCACATTAAACTTTTTCTTTATTTCAAGTGCTTCTTTAATTTCTAAATTCACAGAAAGCATCTTACCTGTGTCTAAACTTTGCATTAACTCTGCTCTTTTTATAATCATTTTAATTGCAGAGTCTTCATCAAATATTTCAGCTATGACAGATGCGGCAAACTCTCCAATGCTATGGCCGATTAGAACTTGAGGTTTTACCCCTAACTGCCTATAGGTTTTTGCAATAGAAAGTTGAACTAAAAATATTGCAGGTTGAGAAAACTTTGTTTGACTAAGTAATTCTTCAGAATCATCTCGCCACATTAATTCTACAACATCTAAATTTGTATATTTTATAATTTTGTCATTAAGTTGAGTGAGATTATTTTTAAAAACTTCATTATGTTGAAACAAGTTTTTGGCCATCTTGGCATAATGAGATCCTTGACCGGGAAATCCAAATATTAAGTTCTTTAGTTTTTCACCATTATTTGAAACTTCATCAATTGATTCATTTAAATTTGTATTAGTCGCTATAAAGCAACTTCTAAATTGATAATCATTTCTACCTAGATCAAGAGTATAAGCAAGCTTTCCTAAATGATCTGAGTTAACTAAAATAGATTTTTTTGCATTAATTTTTAATTCATCAAGCGCATTTTGATTTTTTGTTGAGATTTTTAAAAGATGAATTTTATCTTTAATTTCAATTGGAACATTTCGCTCATAGTCTTCTAAAATGATATGGGCATTTGTTCCTCCAACACCAAACGAAGAAACTCCTGCAATTCTCTTACCTGAGGCATTAGGTAGAAAATCACTTGTTTCATTTTTCACAATAAAAGGAGTTAAAGAGAAATCGATAAATTTATTGTAATTTTTGAAATGACATGTTCCTGGAATTTTTTTATTTTTAAGAGCAAAGGCAGTTTTAATAATACTTGCCACTCCTGCCGCAGCAGTGAGATGTCCCACATTTGATTTTAAAGAAGTTAGAGTACAAAAGTTTTTCCTTTTCGTTGATTTATTAAAGGCAGAAGTCAAGGCATCCACTTCAATAGGATCACCAACCGGAGTTGCTGTACCATGACCTTCAATCATTCCTATTTCATCAGCACTCACTCCCGCATCGGCCATGGCCTTTAAGATGGCCTTTTTCTGACCTTCAACACTTGGAGCGGTAAAACTTGTTTTATCTGCTCCATCATTATTAATCCCAACACCCGATATAACAGCAATGATATTGTCTTGATCTTTTATCGCATCTGATAGTCGTTTTAAAACAACCACACCTGCACCATCAGTAAAAATGGTTCCAGTGGCCTCATTATCATAAGGTCTGCAATTTCCATCTTTTGAAAGTATTCCACCTTCTAAAAATAGATGACCTTGATTTTTTAGGCCGGAGATTGCAATCCCTCCTGCTAAGGCCACATCACAATTATTTAGTCTTAAATTTTGAACAGCTTCAATAATCGCTACTAATGATGTCGAGCAAGCTGTATGAATACTGATCGCCGGACCTTTTAAATTTAACTTGTATGAAACTTTAGTGGCGATATAGTCTTTTTCTAGGCCGAGCATAACATTAAATTCACCAACTAGGTTTTTGTCTTCAGGATGCTGGTCTATTAATAAAGAATATTTCGAATTCCCCATTCCTGCAAAAACCCCAATTTCTCCTTTAAATTTTAAAGGTGAAATACCGGCCAATTCTAAAGCCTCGTAGCATAATTCTAAAAATTTTCTTTGTTGAGGGTCGGTGAAATCTGCTTCTTTAGGATTTATTTGGAAAAACTTATGATCGAAATACTCTTGACCTTGAATTTCACCTTTGCAAAATACATAATCAGGATTATTTATTTTTTCTTTGCTTACCAAAGAATGAACTTCTGTTTTTTGAAAAAATTCGATGGAGCTTTTCACTGATTCTAGATTTTTCCAATATTCATCAAGATTTTCTGCACCAGGAAATTTTCCGTTCATAGCTATAATCGCAATTTTTCCATCTCCGATATTATGAGAATCTTTTTTTAAGTATTGCTCTTCTTCTTCGTGGTTTAAAATTTTTCCTGCAATTTTTTTAATACTTCTTAGTGAAAAAATATGAGTAATACTCAATTCACTTTTAAATGTATTATTTATTTCCATTAACATTTTGATAGCACTTAATGAGTTTCCACCTAAATCAAAAAAGCTATCTTCAACTCCGATTTCATCTAACCTTAATAGCTCTTTCCAAATTGAGAGAATTATCTCTTCTGTTTCATTAGTTGCACTTACATATTCATTTTCTAAATGAGGGCGAACAAGCTTCGGTTTAGGAAGATTTTTATAATCAACTTTTCCTGACGGTGTCATGGGAAATTTATCTACCTGCATATAGCTTCGAGGAAGCATATAATCTGGTAATATTAATTTTAATTGAATCTTTAAATAATCTAAATCAACTTTGTCAGCATTTAAAAAGTATGCACATAAATAGGTTTCAATATTCGTCTCTAGAATTGGCTTCACAAGTGCTTTTTTACCATTTAAAATTTTTGAGATCTCAATTTCAATTTCTGCTGGCTCAATTCGATAGCCTCTAATTTTAACTTGTGAATCTGATCTGCCTAAAAATTCTATGTCTTTTTTTATTCTCTTTCCGAGATCCCCTGTTTTATAACAAAGTCCCCATTCTGTTTTGATAAATCGTTCATTGGTCTGCTCATTTGAATTCAAATAACCATTGGCAAGTACTTTTCCAAATATGTAAAGTTCCCCCACTTCTCCATCTTTTACTTCTAAAAAATTATGATCTAACAATCTAATTTGGCAGTGATCTATTTCAGATCCAATACTAGGAAGATCTGGCCAGTTATTTGGATTACCACTTAATTTTTTACTGGTGACCACATGAGTTTCAGATGGACCGTAATGATTAAATAGCGCACAATCTTCTAAGCGCTCCACCATTAATCTTATATCTTTTGTAATTTTTAATTGTTCACCAGCTGTGGTAATTTCTTTTAAATATTTTGGAAAAACTTGATATTTTGCTGCCGTTTCAGCAATGTGATTTAAAGCTACGAAAGGCAGATACATCCGATTCACTTTTTTTGCATTGATTTCTTCGATTAGCTTTAATGTATTTAATCGCATTTCCTCTGTAATAAGCACAAGAGTTCCACCTAAACTCAAGGTACTAAATATTTCTTGAAAATGAACGTCAAAACTAATTGGAGTAAACTGCAATGTTATTGATCTATCTAATAATGAAGTTTCTTTATTTTGCCAATTTATTAAATTCACCAAAGGAGTATGGCCCATGGCCACACCTTTAGGTTTTCCTGTTGACCCAGATGTATAAATCACATAGGCCAAATCGGCATTTCTATTTGATTGAAAACTTTTTTCTTCAGTTAATCTATCTGTTGTTAAGAAAATATCTGAAGATGAAGTTTTAAAAATCTGTTTTAATTCTTCATCAATGATTAACTTTTTTGCCTGAGATTGTTCTAGCATAAATCTTAAACGGTCTTCAGGATAAAGAGGATCTAATGGAAGATAACTAGCACCAACTTTTAAAATAGCAATCATGGTGGCAATGGTATTTATTGATCGATGTTTGCAAATTCCGACAATGTCATTTTCCTTAATTCCATTTAGAATCAATCGATTGGCAATTTGATTTGATAATTCGTTTAACTCAAAGTACGTGATAAACTCATCACGAAATACGATCGCGTTTTTATCAGAATAGCGTTTCACAGCTTCAAAAAATAAATCGTGAATAAGAACCATCTAAATCCCTTTTTAGTTTTAAAATACAAAAAGTACTTAGCTATTCGGCAAAACCGACTAAAAAGATAAGAAATATTTATGTTCTTTTTTTTCCGTATAAAAAAAAACCTTAAGCCTTGGATTTCTCGAAGGCCTAAAGGTCATAGTTTTTGGATTTTTAGGGACTTATAAAGCAATAATTAATAAGGCGATAGTAGAGATAATAGAAGTAATATTAGAAATACGTTCTAAAATAATGTCTGTATAAGTTCTAACTTGTGAATTCATCATGATCGTATCGTTTGGAAAAATAGCCGGAATTGTCTCTGGTTTATTGATCGAAAATTGAATTTTCTTGACCCCTTCAGGAGTATTTCTAAAGACGTAACAGTCATCATAACCTAAACCTTGTATGGTTCCACCAGATTTTTCAATGAAATAAAAAAGACTCGCATCTTTTTGATAAAGAACTTTTCCAGGTTTATTGACTCCACCAATAACACTGATAAATGGAATTTCTTGAGATTTACCGATAAGCGTATCTAGCTTTGAAACAAAAATAGTATCTCCCCCAAGCCATCTGATTTTGTCACCACCTGATGATGATTCGAAATATTTATTGAGAAGAACTTTATATTCAAAGTCTTGTTGTTTTAAGTTTGCATTAAAGTAATCAGTCGAAATATCTCCTTGAACTCCACCTGCTGCATCTACAACCAAATCGAGTGAATCAGTCGGCTTTATGAGATAGCGGCCTGGCTTTTTAACCAGTCCTCTTACTTCTACCCAAACTTCTTTTTTTGAAACACTAAATGAAAGACCTTCTGCTCCTTTTTGAAAAAAACGGTTATAACTTTTAACAACCATTTCTTTAACTTCTGCAAAAGTTTTATTTGAAATATTTACTTCTACTTCATAAGGCAATCTAAGATTACCGTTAAAGTCTGAACGAAAAGATCCAGAAAGTTTATAGTCACTAGGATGAGATAATTGAAACGAATATCCGGGAATCAGAAAATTAGGAACCTTAGACATATCCGGAATTTCATTTTCGAAATTAGAAAGCTCTCCCTTAGGTGATTGCTCCATATTTTTTTTCACTTGATCGGAAAATTTTGGATAATTTTCAACCGAGTTACTAGAGCATCCTACAGCTGCAATTAAAATGAAAAATAAGGGTAAAAACTTCACATCAGACTCCTAAAATTCTAAAGACCATATATACTAAACATATATGAATTTAATTATATACTACGAGATGTTTTAAAAGCTATGAAAATTATCCATATTACGCAATTTTTGGGAATTGGTGGTTTAGAAAAAATCATTTTAAATCTAATTTTAGAGCAAAAAAAGTTAGGCCATGAAGTCAACCTCTATGTTTATGATCATCAAAGAGAATGGGTCGAGTACTTTTTAAAACAAGGAATCACTGTCATCACCCCACCCATTAAAAGTCCTGGAATAGATTTCAAACTTTTTTTAAATTTTAATCGAGATCTAATGGACGCTGATATTCTTCATGGCCATGACATGAATCCACTCGTCTATCTTATCCCTCTCATAAAAATGAGAAGACTTTTTTGCCTTAAAACTCCCAAATACATCCACACCACTCATGGTATGGCCCATATTGAAAGAGTGCCCAACTATCGTTATTTTGAAAAATACTTTACTCCCCTATCTGACAAAATTATTTGTGTGAGTAAAAAGCTTGAACTTATTTATCGAAATGAGCTTAAAGTTAAGACAAGAAACTTAGTCACAATCGAAAATGGTATTCAAACCTTTGATGAAGTCATCAATGAAAAAGTAAAAAAAGAAAGACGTGATTTTTTAATTAAGAAACATCATCTCAAAAAAAATCTCCCCATACTTGTCTGCGTCTCTAGAGTTTTAAAATTAAAAAATCAACTTTTTTTAATTGAAAGTGCAAAACAAAATAAGAATTGGCAATTACTTATTGTTGGACCAGCTTCAGACGAAGTTTACAATAACTTACTACTTAAAGAAAAAAGCGACAATGTCTACTTGGTAGGAGCTCAAGAAGATATCATCAGCTATAATTTAGGGGCCGATTTATTTGTAACAGCATCAACTCATGAAGGAATACCTGTCGCTGTCTTAGAGGCCATGTCGGTTGAAACACCAGTAGTCGCAAGTAACATTCCCGGACACGCGACCTTAAATCAACATGGCGAATGCATCAATTTATTTCAAGAAAATAACCGACAAGAATTTGAAAATCTATGTCATCAGCTTATTCAAAATAAAAATGAATCTCAAACCAAAAATGCAAGAAAAGCTGTAGAAAATTTTTACAGCCTTAAAAACATGGTATCTCTTTATATAAAGGAATATTTAAATGATTGATATTCAGTCTTTAAAAAAAGGGCACTGGCCAATCTTTTTAATTAGTTTATTGTCGGCCTTAACGAACCTCATTCTTCCAATGGGCCTAGTTCGACTTTTGTCTGCTGAAGATATCGGACACTACAAGATTTTCTTTCTCTATGCTCAATCTATTATATTTATTTCTCTTGCAGGTGGGCCACTTTATAGTGTGTACTATTGGATAGGAAAAAAAGAAAATGCAAATGAATATTTAGGTCAAGCATGGCTTTTAAACGCACTCTTAAGTGTTGGTTGTGCCATACTAGGTTTTATTTTTATCACTCCAATTTCGAACTACATAAATATTCCTGAAAAATACACTTTCCTACTTCTGTTATCGGCAATTACATCTGCACCTGGTGGATTTTATGGTGAATATCTCACTGCCAAAGGAGAACGCGTAAAGGGCTCCCTTTTTAGCAGTGGCTTTGAAATATTAAAGGCCATCATCATCATTTTATTAGTATACATTTTTCGAGATATTCATTATGCATTTTGGGGATACACTGTTTTGTTTATCTTGAAAGTTATCATGGGACAATATTTTTTAGTAAAAGAAAAAATTCTCACCTTCCACTATCGACCACAATTTATGAAGGAAGTTTGGAAGTACTGCTCGCCTATTTCCATTTCAGGGGCAATGAGCTTTGCGGTTGAAAAAATTGATATGATTATTTTATCATCAAGACTTGATCCAGTTAATTTTGCTTACTACTCGATGGGAAGCTTGATTATTCCGCCTCTTTTATTACTCGAAATTTCTGTGCAAAAAGTTTTAGTACCAAATTTATCTCGCGCTTATCATCACCATAATAATGATGAATTAATTGATCATTTTTTAAAGGCGCAAAGAAGCATCGCTCACATTATGATACCTGCAGTTTTTGGACTTATTATTTTTAATCGTCCTATCATTGAAATTTTATTTACTAAAGATTATATGCAATCAGCTATATATTTAAAAATTTACGCATTCACCTATTTAACATATATTATTCCTCACGATTCAATACCAAGAGCAACAGGAAACACCAAGTGGATTTTTAAACTCTATTTAATACTGACCCCAATATCCATCATTACTGTATATTTGATTGCCGGAAAATTTGGTGCTGTCGGTGCATTAAGTGCGTCTATTTTCTTTATGTACGTTCCCAAAATTCCTGGACTTATTTATTCAGGAAAAATAACCCAATCAAGTGTATTCAAACTTATTGCCTTTAAAGACTTTCTCCAGTTTATTTTCATCAATATTATCCTTACCTTTTTAGTTTTCATCTTGAAACCATTTTTTGAAAGCGAAATTTCTTGGTTTGTGGTTCTTTCTCCACTTTATGCCTTGATATACTTAAGCCTAACCCACTTTCTCAAAAAGCGAGTCAGTCATGAAACCGTTTAGTATTGTTCATGTATTTGCTCCAAATGTATTGGCCGGTGCTGAACGAGTTGTTATCACTGGATTAAATTCGCTTATTGAAACCCATCCAGGCCTTCACATTATTCTTATTAAAGAACTAAGAAATCCAACTCATGTAGAAAACTTTATTTCTTTTTTAGATAAAAGAATTAATGTTTCTGTACTTAAATCAAAAAGTGCCATTGATTTAGATTTGATAAAAAAAATGAGAGAAGAAATACAATCCATTTCAAACCCTGTCATTCATACCCATGGCTACAAAGCTTTGATTTTAACATTTTTGGCAGTCAAAAATTCTTTTCCTTTTGTACATACTCACCATGGAAATACTTCTCATACATTCAAAGTAAAAATTTATGAGTGGTTAGCCTTTAAGACGATGAAAAAAATTGATGCCACCATTTGTGTGTCAGATGCCATGAAAACACTGCTTGAAAAAAGCGTACCTTCAAACCAATTATTCGTCATTGAAAACATGCTTTCTCTCACTAATGCTTCAGAAATTAGAAATGAACGCATTAAAAAATATAAAACTTCACCTATTAATAAACTTCACCTTTTATTTGTAGGAAGATTATCTCCTGAAAAAGGAATCCTCTATTTGATAAATCATTTTAAAAATTTGGAAATCGCCAATCATTTTTCATTAACGGTTGTCGGAGATGGACCGGAGAAAGAAGCCATAATAGAAAAAATAGCGAAAGATAAGCTTGAAGAAAATATAACATTGGTTGGCTTTATTAAAAACCCTGCAAAATTTTATGAGCAAGCTGATATTTTGATCATGCCTAGCTTTACAGAAGGCATGCCAATGACTTTAATAGAATCTTTAGCTGTGGGAATGCCAGTTATTGCAAATAATGTAGGGGCCATTTCTACTTTATTAAATAAAGACAATGGTATCTTAATTGAACATAACAATATAACAGAATGGAAAAATGCCTTTTCATTATTCAAAGATAATTTTTTAAACTACAGTCAAAAAACCATCGATCAAAGTATTGATTTGGAAAATAAATTTTCAGCAAAAAGATGGGCCTCTCATACATTATCTCTTTATGAATCCATCTTTTTAAAAAAATAAATTCAAGCTCATTTTAAAGAATGCAATGCACTTAAAGCTATTTCATGAGAATCATAAACAGACTTTAACTCTAAAAAAGCGCTTTGAGATTTAATCTTGGCCATATTCGAATCAAAATTATTTATGATATCAACCCAGTCTTGATTGGATGAAGCTTTAAAAAAATGTAGATCTTTTAATCCTGATCCTTGAACCCCCATACTTGAAGAGATTATGGGAATCTCTTTTGAAACAGATTCAATCACTTTAATTCTAGTTCCTGATCCATATAAAATTGGAATAATGCTCGCATCAGCTTCTTTATAGATATCATCAACATTTTTTATAAAACCTAAAAATGAAATCCCCTCTTGATTTAAAAAAGATGAAAGCGCGCTAACATCTCCACTTCCTGCTATTAAAAGCTCAGACTTATTCTTGTCTACTAAAGGCCAAATTTCTTTCAAAAACCAGATCAACCCATCTTTGTTTGGTTCCCAATCAAGCTTTCCAAGAAAAATAAACTTCTTCTTTGTTAAAGTGTTTTGTTTATAGATTGAAAGAAAATCTAATCCAACAAAGACATTAAAATATTTTGCTACAGGAGAGGCCTGTTTAAATTTTAGCTGGTCTTCATTGGCAATAGTCCAAACGATTTTGGACCTATTTATTAATTCATTTTCAAGTTCAAAAACCTTATTTCCCTGCCAATTTAAAATTAATTGAAAAAAGAAATTATTTGATTTACTGGCCTTGGTATACCATAAATCAGATTCGACATTGTGGGCCCGATAGACAATGTTAGGCAAGTCAAAATCTTTGAAGCCAATATACGGATGTAATCCATCAAAAATAATATCTTCATAGTGATAAGATAAAATTTTTCTAATCTGATCTTTCACTTTTTTTTCAGCAAAAAAACTTGCGGTTATTGGAAGTGTTGGATGCTTTAATAACTGCCAAAAAAGGGTTAACAACTTTTGAAGCTTTGAAGTATAAGCCGTTCTTTTAATTGTATAGAAATGATTGATTTTAAAATGTTGACGATACTCCGCTTCATTAATGGGAAAATCATTAAAAATAAGTAAATCGATTTGAACATCTAATTTACAAAATGAACTTAACAAAGAAAAATTGGCCTTCTTTGCACCGTCATTTACAGGTAAAATGTTTTTTGGAATAACCCAAAGTATTTTTTTCAAATCAACTCCATACAATTTTTTTAGGATTTTCTAAGGCCTTGATGGCCTTATGAATTTGAAGACCTGATATATAGGCCATAAACAAACGATGTAGATAGTTTGATTTAATCATGGCAACAATACTCAAAATTAGAAGTGTCAGTAATGTGTATAAACTTAAACTATGAGTTTTAAAATAGTCTAATAATACTTGGTACTGATCTAGAAGAAGAAAAAGTAATCCCAAACCAAAAAAAGTTATCCAATAGGCCCAAAGTAATTTTGTTACTAATCTTAGTGAAGTCCATGATATTAATTTATTGATTCTAAAACTTGGTAAAATTATATCTAAAACACATTGAAGATTACCAATCAAAATTCTTCTTCGACGTCTTAATTCTATATTAACATCTGAAACCACACCTTTGTCTCTAACTAGTGCCACATGGTTTAAGCTTGCTGCATATTCAATTTTTAAATCAGCTCGATGATTTCTGATTACTAAAGGAATGGCCACATCATCATTAATCCAATGTTTCGTTCCTAATAACTCTATGGCCTTTAAAAGAATTTCTCGCTTGTAAAAAACAGTCGGACCATGAACCATGATGGAGCCTTTTGAATTATTTTCAATTGTTCTTAAAAATTGCTCCATTCTCCAATAAGTAGTTTCTAGAATACCTGCCTTGTCGGGAAGATAACTAGGAGCTAAACAAAATAGTAAATCATCAGAGAATTTTCTATAGAGTAATCTCAAAATTTCTTGATTCCAAACAGCCCCACAATCAGTTAAAGCGACCCAGTCCGCTTCACTTTTTAAAATAAGTTGCTTGATGATAAACCACTTACCTCTTTCACCTTCATTCTCAAAGTAATGAAGCTTCAATTTATTCTTGGCTTTAAAATCTAATACTTTTTCTAAAGTATTATCCGTGCAATGATCAAGACCCACAAAGACACTGAAATCAATTTTTTCCTCAACTTTATCTAAAGATTCTAAACTCTCAAGAGTATAAGGTAGATTAATTTCTTCATTGTAAGCAGCTATTAAAACCTCAAACTTTATTTTGGTCTTTTTTTCTTCTATGTGTTGCTTGTTTAAAAACTTAAGATTCAAAACATAATAGATCAATGCAACGGTTACTGATCCAAATAAAGTCCAATAAAATCCTATAAATGAAATTGTAAAAAAAATAATGGCAAGATTAAGCATTTAGTTTTTCCTTTATTTCATTTTTAGAATCTATGGAAAATTTTCCTGCCGCGATTGTGACTGATAAAAGAATCCACGGATAAAGCATGTATGTATGAGATAAAAATGTTATAGCCACTCCGTAAGAAACTAAAGCCAAAATAAATTCAGGATGCTGATATTTTATTTTCCAGGCCGAATAAATTCCTGATATCCAAATTCCCATATACAGAAAAAAGCCCACAAAACCTGTTTCGGCTAAAGCTAAAAGCCAAGTACTATGTATGGTCATTTTGGTTCCATCTGTCCCAACATTTCCGTTTGCATATCTAAGTAAATTGGGAATATAGCCTTCATATCCCACTCCAAAAAGAGGATTTCTAACCGCCATATTGATACCGGCTTTCCAAAAAATCATACGATTTTGAGTGGAAGATTCAGTATCTTCACTACTTCTTTTCAAAGTGGTCATGGCCCCAATTGAACCTATCAAACCTAGAATCACGATAAAACTGGCAATTTTTTTATTCTTTGCTTTCAACCAATATAAGCACACAAGAAGTGAACCAATTCCTAAAATCGCTCCTCGAGATTGGGCCTGCCAAATTAAATAAATATAAAATACAAATATTAATGAGTAGAAAAAATAGCGTATGACAAAATTTTTGATCGTATTAAAAATTCCTAAACTAAATGGTATAGCGATAATTAAAATTGCCGCTATATCATTGGCATTTTCTATCATTCCAATTCCGGTCATTCTATTTTCACTAGCCCCGTCACCTAATTGTTTTAGGATGAAAACTTTGTATGCAGAAACTAAAGCTTTTTCAGTGACTCCTAAAAATAAAGCTGTTTTTATAGGTTTGGTACACTCATCATATTCAACGACGTTTACAATTAAAAAATAAACGATGATATTTTTAACAAAAACTTCATTAAACATAAACATACGCATAGGTGGAAACCCTGCCGCGAATAAAGTCAAAAAAGTCCAAGCTCCATAAAAAAAGACTAAAGTACTTGTTAGATTCCACTGAAAATAAAATTTTCTTTTAATTATTCTATGGGCCAACAAACTTAGTAATGCTAAAACAAAGGCATCTCGAAGCATGGAATTCATCAGCTCATTTTTGTAAAATTCCCAAGGTCTTGAGATAAGTAAAAAAACAAAAAAAGAAGCGGCATATTTAGGAGCATAAATGGACAAGGCGGTTAAAAGTGCAAAACCAAACGATAAAATGATGGAATAAACACCCCATTCATTTAAAAAATTAAAATAAAGACCAATGGTCATGGCCACAAAAAATATTAAATAAAAAGAAGTGTTAACTCGCGAAGGATTAATAATTGTTTTATCTTTTAAATCGCACCATGCAAAATATAAAAAAAACAAAACTAGAAAACACAAAATAAACTGATGAATCGAAAAGATGTAGCTATCTGCGATCATCATTAACCTTCAATCTAACTTTTACTGTTTGAATCTACTTGTGGGTTGTATTCTAAAGCATAGGATTTCGAGTTATCTTCAAGAAGTAACACTTTACTACTCATAAGATCATCTTCTTTTACTTTAGGCATGACTCCAAAATACTTTGTTCCATTTTCTTTAGCTGAAAATTCAGCATTGACCACTGGATCTCCTCGCATAACTTCTTTGTAAAAGACATAAATAAAACAGAAAATCATTCCAACAATAAAGCCTAAAGAAGCAAATAGTCGCTTCTTTGGAAAAAGAGCAGAAGTTGGTAATTGCGGGGCCACTGTTAAACCGATATAAGAAGCCACACTTTTTCTTTCAATATCTAAGGCAATATTGATATTGTTAAAGTTGGTGTATAATTTAGCGGTAATATTCTTTGATGTTTCTTTATCACTAGACATGAGTAATGGAGCAAATTTTTCATCTTGAGAAACTCGAGAGTCTTTTGATTCATCTTTTCCCACATTCATTTCTGAAAGCCAGCTCTCAATTGTTTTCTTTCTTTGTTCAAGTTTGATGATGCTAGGGTGATTGGCATTAAATTGTAACTTTAAAGAGCCAATTTCTTGATCGATTTTATTGATCTCGGCTAAAAGTACCGTGGGATTTTTTGATACAATATTATTACCTGCACCTTCTCCAGTAAATTTACTATTTACATTGGCTGACTCAAGCTTTTTTTGAATGGTTTGTTGAGCAATTTCAATTGTATCAATTCTGGTATTAATAAAATGATTTCGAACTCGATCTAATACAAATTTAGTGACTTCAAAAGTTTTGACTGGATCACCATAGATAAATCCAACTTGAAAAGAATTTCCACCAACGTTAAAAATTTCAAATTGCTCTCTTAAAAGTTTTCTTTCTGTCGATAATTGAACCAAATCCATATTTTTGGAATAAATTTGAAATTTATTTCCAATTTCGTCTATAAAATCATCGTTCATCACTTCTTTCACCATCGAATCAATGGTTTGAGTCATTTCTGCGGAAGTATTTATTCCTGGAACTAGTTCTGCAATTAAAGCATTATTGAAATACTTTGAATAAATATTTAGTGAGAACTCTGATTTATAACTTTTTGGCAAAATAAAACTTAATTGAATCAAAAATAAAAGTGAACCTCCCATAATGATGGCCAAAGGTTTACTATGTTTTTTCAACATATTTAAAAAATCGCGAATATAAACTTTTTCATGCATAATTAAATCTCGTTAAATACAATGCCAATAATCTTTTTTCTATCTCTTTGAATTTCTGCTTCCAAAAAATTAGTTTTTGATTTTGGTGATTTGATTAAAAGGTTACTATCAGTGTTTACTTTTAAAATGTTCTCTTTTTGTGAAGGAGTATAATTATCAACGATAATTATGTCATATTCGCTAGTGTATTGAGTGATTAAGCGATTTAAAAAAGGCCCATCAAAATTATTCTTACTCCAATCTACTTCTAGATCTCGAATTCGAAGTATTGAAAATGGAAAGACATGGTCTTTAACCATTCCTTTATCACTATGGTAATCTTTTAAATATTTACTCAGTAAACTATCTCCAGCTGGATTGAGATCTACAAAAAGAACTTTAAATTTAAAAACTTCGGTTAAACCTCTTGCGATAGTAAACGCAACAGTGGTTTTACCTTCCGATCTTTCTTCGCTGGCGATAGAAAGAGACTTCAATTTCTTGGTAATGTGTTGATAATGAATCTGCTGAAGAATTCCTGCAATGGTTGGTGTTTCCCATGCCGAAATAGTGGAATTTGTCTCATTCATTTTAGGGACTCGCTTCCTTAAAAGTTAAAATATTCAATACTTTGTATTATAAACTGTCTCTAAACTCTAAGCAATTTCATTTTCATACCCACTTAAAATTGTCGGTTTTCCATGTAAGTTTTACTTAGTCTCTAAAAGAAACTCTGCATTTCAATTTGAATCGATTAAATAACAATGATGGGATCATTAATTTTTGTCATCATCAACTCACTTTTTATTCAGGCAAATACCTTAAAAAGTATTTACGGAGAAGATAACCGGATCTTGGCCAGGGAGTTAAACGGCCAAAGTCCATATCAGTTGTCTATCTTGGCCCAAATTCCTGATTATAGAATTGATGATTCAAAAACAAAGGGAATTTTAACCATCAAGACAAAGTCACTTAAAGATGGTCTCAATTTTTGTGAATCAGAGAAATTTCTTGATGAACCCATCGTCTCATCTTGTACGGCATTTTTAATTCAAAAAGATGTTATTTTGACCGCCGGTCACTGTGTAAAAGATAAATTTGATTGTAAAAAACAAACTTGGGTATTTGATTATACCAATAGTGCAGATAATATATTTCAAAATTCTGAAATTAGTTTTTTAGAGAGTAAAAGTGTCAAGTGCATCGAATTGATATCTCATGCGGTCAATCAAAAATCTGACTATGCACTTATAAAAATCAATAAAAAAATAGAAGATCGACCATTCTTAAAATTAAATAAGGCGCAAAAAACAAGTACAAACGCTAGCTTTTTTATGCTTGGTCATCCCTTGGGGATGCCTTTAATTCAAACTGATCAAATCCAAATTCGAGAAAATCACTTAGAGCACGTATTTAAAACCAATGCTGATTCATTTTCAGGAAATTCAGGATCCCCGCTAATTAACCTAGAGACAGGACTAGTCGAAGGAATTTTAATTCGTGGAGATGATGATTATTATTTAGATAAAGAAAAAAATTGTCATGCCACTTATCGCTGTGCAAATAAAGAATGCCGCGGAGAAACCTTTTTAAGATCTTCATCTGTTAAAAATATTTAAAATTCTTTCATGATTCATTTTTTCTTTGTAGAATGATTCTCATGAATAAAATACTTAAATCACCACTTGAATATCAGAACGACGAATTAACTTTTGATGGAAAATCATTTTTGACTCTTTCTAAAGGTAAAAAAACTCCTTTTTATTTGTATAGTAGAAATACTTTAAAATACTACTATCAATATTTTCATAGCATGGCACTCAAGGAAAAATTAAAAGATCCACTTATTTGTTATGCGGTCAAGGCCAATTCCAACATAGAAGTCTTAAAGACTCTGAGGAATTTAGGATCTGGAGCAGACGTAGTGTCTGTAGGAGAATTAAAATGCGCCCTCAAGGCCAATATTGATCCTCAAAAAATTATCTTTAGTGGAGTGGGAAAAACGGCTCAAGAAATTAAATTTGCGCTTTCTTGCCACCCTCATGGTATTTATGCATTTAATGTGGAAAGTATTGAAGAGCTTGAACTCATCAATACTATTGCCAAGCAATTAAAAAAAATAGCTCGCGTCTCATTTCGTTTAAATCCTGAGGTCAATGTAATCACTCATAAACATATTGCTACTGGAAACAAAACTCATAAATTTGGAATCCTAAAAGAAGATATATTGCAGGCCATTGACATCCAACATTTGTGGACTCACTGTACTCTGGTTGGTTTATCAATTCATATCGGCTCTCAATTAACAGATATGCAAGCAACCAAAGATGCTATTTTGGAACTTTCAAAATTAGCATTAACGATAAATCAAGATTTGGAATTTTTAGATGTGGGAGGCGGTCTTGGAATAGATTACACACAAAAAGATAAAAAAAATCTTACGCAAATTGATCACTATATGAAAGTAGTCAGCTTATCTTTTAAAAAATATTACTTTGATAAAACCAAAAAGAAACCTCGTATTGTTTTTGAACCAGGGCGTATTTTAGTTGGTAAAATGGGTGTATTAGTTTCTAAAGTCATTAGAACAAAAATGTCTGATGGACGGCATTTCACTATTATCGATGCAGGAATGAACGATCTTATCAGGCCAGCTCTTTATGGAGCTCACCATGAAATCTATCCTCGATTAAAAAATTCAAAGCGTATCAAAACTGATATCGTTGGACCCATTTGTGAAACATCTGATTGTTTTGGTGAAGGAAGAAAAATTCCAGAATTAAAGTCTGGAGAATTTGCTATTATTGATAATGCTGGCGCTTATGGGCATACCATGTCTTCACAGTATAATGAAAGACCGAGACCTAAAGAATATTTAGTTTAGGGTTTTAACAAAAAGTTTTTTATCAAAACGCATTTGGGGCCCATAAATTCCCCCATTAGAAGCTTTGCCAGCGCCAATGATCATCACCACTTTTTGACTACATTTAAGATTTAAAATTTTTCGAACTTTTAATTCGTCGAACCCCTCCATCGGGCAAGTGTCGTAACCAAAAGCTCGATAAGCTAGCATCATATTTTCACACGCAAGTGCACAAGACTTCTGGGCCCAAGTGTTTAAATCACTTTTAAAAAATGGCCCTCTTGGAACAACTTTAAATAATCCAAGGAGATTAAAAAAGAACCACTTAAAAGGAGAATAAAGGCCTAAAGGGCCAGGATTATAAACCATCGGTGCTAATTTTGAATAATATATTTCAGCAGCTTTTGGAATGTCTGTATTCAACTTTTTCATCTCTTCCAAGGTAAGCTTACAATGATCCACAGCTTTCGATGCATCAGCAATACAAACAATCAAATCACTTGCAGTACGAGCGGCACTTTGAGAAAAACAAGCTTCGGCCAATTTACTTTTGATTTCTTTATTTTTTACTCTGATAAATTCCCATGTCTGTAAATTAGAAGAATTAGGAGCTAGCAATGTTAAATCCATGATTTTATCAAAAATTTCATCACTTATTATTTCATCAGAAAATTTTCGAACAGATCTTCTGGCCTGAACTAATTTTTCAAATTCTTCTGGATTAAAATAATCTCGGCCTGTTGGGCGAAAAGATTCATCATTATCAAACTTGCCTTCTATCTCAGTGAAAATATTTTTATCGCTCACGCTTTAAAACTCCAAGAAACAGTTCCATCTGGATTATCTTTAACCACCACTCCAAGTTCATTGAGGCGATTTCTAATCAAATCCGACTTAGGCCAATCTTTATTTTTTCTGGCTTCTGCTCTTTCTAAAATTAATTTTTCCACTTCTTCATTTTGAGATTCTGTTTTGCCAGCTAAATTCATTTTAGCAAGTTCAGCTTTTCTTAAAACTTCCTCTGCATTTTCATGAACCAAACCTGTGGCATCTAAAATCAGCTGACTTATTTGTTTCATTAACTTTATTGTCTCACTTGAAAGCCCATTTTTACTTTCACGATTAAAGTCTTTAATCACCGTAAAGAAATATCCCATGGCCCCTGGAACATTGAAGTCGTTCGTCAATTCTTCCTTTATTGATTCCATTTGCTTTAATAAACTCTCCTGCAATTCTTTACCATTTACATTTGATGCAGAAACATTATCAAGGGCCAATTTAAATTCATGAATCCTTGATAGTTCATTAATTGCTTTTGATACCGCTTCATCACTCCAATCAAGTTTAGAACGATAATGAACTGATAAAAGAAGTTGCCTTAAAATTTCCCCAGAAAATTTTTCCACAAAACTTCTAATCGTGATCACATTTCCCAATGATTTACTCATTTTCTCTGTACCAAAATTTAAAAATTCGTTGTGGACCCAGTGATGGCAAAATTCACAGTTATTGGCCGCTTCTGATTGAGCAATTTCATTTTCATGATGTGGAAATTGTAAATCCACCCCACCGTGATGCATATCAATTGAATTGCCGAGAAACTTTTTGGCCATGGCCGAACATTCTATATGCCAACCAGGTCGACCTTTTCCCCAAGGTGAATCCCAACTTGGCTCATTTATTTTGGCCGGCTTCCATAGTACAAAATCAGAAGGATGTTTTTTGTGTCCATCTACTTCTACTCTGATTCCGTGTTGAAGTGATTCTAATTTCACTTTTGATAATTTTCCATACTCAGAAAATTTTGGAACATGATAAAGTACTTCTCCAGAAACTTCATAGGCATAACCATTGTTAATCAAATCCTCAATCATTGAAACGATTTCTGGAATGGTCTCAGTTACTTTTGGTGTATGAGTCGCCGGAAGCATGCCAAGAGAATTCATGTCTTTTTCACATTCTTTTACAAAGCGATCAGCATGCAAAATTGGATCAACTTTTAATTCATTGGCCCTATCGATAATCTTATCGTCCACATCGGTAAAATTTCTAACGAAAGTCACTTCAAGACCAAAAGTTTTAAAAACTCGATGAATTAAATCCCCCACAACAAAAGCTCGGGCATTTCCCACATGAACAAAATCATAAGTGGTAGGTCCACAAGAATAATATTTCACTTTTCCTGGAGTCAGGGGCTTAAAAATTTCTTTTTTTCTCGTTAAATTGTTAAAAACTTTTATTTCCATAAAAAATCCTCGCTCTGATGATTTTAGCAGGAAATAAAACTATTGAAAATAAGAGTCGATCTTATTATTGATGAGATTCTTGTCTTCTTTGTTAGATAAAGAAAACTCTTGGGCCAAAAGCTCTCGACACTGATCAAGCATCTTCTTTTCCCCAAAACTTAAAGCCTTTTTGTTTTTTAAAAGAAATAACTGTCTTAAGACCTCTGCAATTTCCACTACAGAACCAGTCTTAATCTTTTGAGAGTATTCTCTATAGCGTCTGTTCCAAGTAGAATTATCGACTTTAACATCATGATCTTTTAATAAACCATAAACTTCTTCGACTTCTTTATCTGAAACGAGAGTTCTTACCCCGTTTTCTGAGTCAGTGGGAACCATGACAGTCATGCCATTAGCAAGAATTTTGATAATATAAAATTGCTTCTTTTGATTACCTAGCTCTTTTTCTTCAATGTCTAAAATCTGGCCGACACCATGTCCGGGACAGACTGCATAATCGCCAATGTTAAACATGAAAAACCTCCACATATGATCTTCCATGTCATAATAACAGTTGCCAGCATCGGTTTCAATCGATCCTGTAAACTTTACAAAGCTATCAAAAAATTAAAGAATATTTGGTAGTAAGGCGACTTTTTTATGAAATCTTCGCCCTGTATAGGCCATAAGGGCAATAATCATTAAGCCAAATACCAAGCTCATAAGAAAAGGGCCACTTCCGCTTGAATCATCTTTATCAAGAGAAATTGTTCCGCAAGCACCGGCCAGACCACCTAATTTTTTCTCATTGGGATACAGATAAGTCACCCCATCCATATCATCTTGGCTCAATGTCTTTTGAGTTTTGTTAGAAAGACTA
>Ga0172367_10000811_pt1 | contig 47105 bp, 37 predicted proteins | sample Lak10m_FD_114542 | JGI IMG/M metagenome (GOLD analysis project Ga0172367, IMG submission 114542) | Freshwater microbial communities from Kabuno Bay, South-Kivu, Congo - kab_022012_10m | ecosystem: Environmental > Aquatic > Freshwater > Lake | place: Democratic Republic of the Congo: South-Kivu...
GTCATCGACACCTGCCGCCGACGCGGCCATTCCCCTTGGGAATACCTGCGAACCGCCATCGCCCGCCGACGCCAGGGATTGGACCTCTTGCCCCTACCGCTAGGGGGGTGAACGTTTACAGCAATATCACCTTCCTGGATAGTCGCGGTTTGCGAGCGATCATCATCTGTTCAAAACTGACCGGCGACAGGAATCTGGCCTTGGTCAATGTTTCCGAGCGAGTCACATCGCTGCTGCACTTGAGTGGTATGGATGAGCTTTTATCAATACACGCGGATTTGGAGTCCGCCCTTCACTGTATTGGGGCTTATACCGAGCGATAATCCCTAAGGGTTGGAATCAATGGCGCGTCAGAGTGCGACCGTTCACGATAATGGTTGGCGTATTTTTTCCCTGTTTGGCGAGATGCGGGGCTTCGAATGTTTGCACTTGAATGGGAGCGGGAAGCCCGTATTCTGACCGCCTGGCAAACTCCCGAAAAAATCGATGCGCACGCCATGATCACACCCCGCCTTTTTTGTTCGCGCCCTATAGCCCTGTCTTTGTGTCTGATGATGTTCGGACTGAATCTCCCGGGTTGCGACTTGCGAGAGTCCGATGAGGCGATCCTGCGATCCGAGTTCGATATCCCCGAGGAAGCCAGGCTGATCCGCTACGAGGCCTTCCCGAAGGACAGTGGCTGGTTTGGCCGGGAGGGGCTCAAGATCGATATCGCGTTTCAACTCGACGCGCGGGATTACGCTGAATACCGTTCCCGGGCCGGAGTGAGCGGTCAGTGGTTGCCGCTGCCGATACCCTCGGAATTCCTGCGCCGCATGGCCGGATTGGAGCGCCAACAGACTCAAGTCAGGCTGTCCTATGAAATGCAGGGCAAGACCCTGCCCGAGGCGGGCTCGGTCTATAACCCTACCGATGAGCAGCGGCTGGCCCGTTTCGTGGCTTCGCTGCCGGTGATGCCGAATCAAGGCCTGTTTCAATGCCGTTCGGCGGGTGACGACATAATGCATGCGCCCAAGACCGTCCATACCCGGCTGGAGAGCGACCTGAACGATTTCATGCTGGCGTTGCTGGACGACGGGAAAAGGCAAATCCTGATCAAGGTCAGCACCTCCTATTGATTCCGATCCGTGAGGTAGAAGTCAAACCCCGGAAGATCGTCAGAGCCGCCCATTGAGGTAAAAGTATGTCCTACGCTCAATCAATCCTGCGAGTGCCGCCGATAGGGCATCAAGGTGAGCACCACCTGTTTCATGTCCAATGGCTTCGCCAGAAAGCCGTTCATGCCGGCGTTTTCCGCGGCCTCGCGTTCGTCCGCCAGCACACCGGCGGTCAGGGCGATAACCGGCAGATGCACCAGTTCGGGAATCTTCCGAATCTCCCGGGTGGCGGCCAAGCCGTCCATCACCGGCATCTGGATGTCCATCAGTACTACATCGAAAGCCTGTGGCTGGACGGTCAGGATTTGCAGTGCCTGCAAACCGTCGGCGGCCAGGGTGACATGAGCGCCCTCCAGCATCAGGGCTCGTTCGACCACCAGCCGATTCAGACGATTGTCATCCACGGCCAACAAACGCAGCCCGCCGAGGTGGAGCGATTCCTGCGGTTCATCCTCCGCCGGGGATGGCCCCGAACTGGCTGACTCCTCGGCGGCCTTGGCCAGGGGGATGTCGAACCAAAAAACGGTGCCCTCGGCCGTTTGGCTGGTGACGCCCATTTTTCCGTCCATCAGGTCCACCAGTCGCTTGCTGATGGAAAGACCCAGGCCGGTCCCGCCAAACCTTCGGGTGATGCTGGAGTCCGCCTGGGTGAAGGGTTGAAACAGTTGCTGGAGTGTGTCCGGCGCCATGCCGATACCGGTATCCCTGACCTCGAATCGCAAGATCGCGTGGGTTTCGTCGATTTCCATGACGGACGCGCGAAGGTCCACGCGGCCCCGCTCGGTAAACTTGATGGCATTGCTGGTCAGATTGACGAGAATCTGTTCGAGACGCAGGGCGTCGCCCATGAGCGCCTCCGGGATTCCGTCGGCCGCTTCGACTTGAAGTTTCAGGCCTTTGACCTCGGCTGTGTGCCGTAGCAGGCCTTCGACGCGGCGAAGGACCTTCAAGGGTTCGAAGCGCAGCGTCTCGATGCGCATCTGACCCGCTTCGATCTTCGAGAGGTCCAGGATCTCGTTGATGATGTATAGCAATGATTTGCCCGCATCGCCGATCTGGTCGAGCAGACCGCGCTGATCCGGGGTCAACTCGCTTTTGGTCAGGATATGGGCCAGACCCAGTATGGCATTCATGGGGGTACGAATTTCATGGCTCATATTCGACAGAAATTCGCTTTTTGCCTGGTTGGCCGCTTCGGCGGATTGTTTCGCGGCTTCGAGAGCCTGGTTGGTTACTTCGAGTTGCTGCTTCTGGGCCAAAAACAGGGCGCCGAAGAAATTCATCAGCCCGCTCACCAGCACCGCCGCCACCAGTGCTGTCAGCAGGTAATCCCAGGTGACTTGCCCCATCAGTAGCAGATCCATCGTGATGACGATGCATTCCACCAGGATCACCGAGACCAGGATGGACAGGAGCCAGATCGGTATGAATCGCCTGGAACCTCGTAGGCGTATGGTCATGGGCTGTTGATTTTCATGGCGTTTCCCATTGTAGGCCGCCATCCCTTGGCCGGTAATCCATGAAAAGTGGGGGGGTTATGTGTCATTCTACGCGATGGTCCCAGGATGTGCGGGGTTTGGGATGGCATTCCAGCCATTCTCATCTTGGGCCGGACCCTTGGCCCATTCCCAACATTCCCGCAGGTACGCCGGAATCCTGTTACATGGGCTTTCGGCTCCGTCGTCCATCACGCCGATGTGGCCCAACCTAGGGTGCTGAATTCCGCTTTCCAGGCCAGGAGCGACAAGGCTTGAGCCAAACTGAGAATGGCTGACGGCACATTGCCACCGATGCCGACGGGATGGATGGAGCGGTGGCGGCTTCGTCCCTGGGTGGCGGTGGGATATGGATAAACGAGCAGGTAAAGATCAACTCCCTCTCCGCCTCCGGGGAGAGGGCTGGGGTGAGGGGATTTCACATGAACCTTTACCTGCTCACACATCCGTAACTGGTCACTCTTTGCCTCTGGGTTTATTGTTCCCCATCGGTTGCTGATTCGCGTTGATCGTTATGAGTAAGGGAGGGTCCACCATGATCAATATGACGGAATCGTCCAACGAGCGTGCGGCGGACCGCGGGAGAGCGGCCCTGGTCAGGCAAATCCGGGCCGAGGTCATGGCGACAGCTTCGTATACCGGGCGGGACCACCTGTCGGTGGCGGTGATGGCCGCGATGGGCAAGGTGCTCCGGCATCGCTTTGTGGCGCCGGAGCAGGAGACCGTGGCTTACATCAACGCGCCGTTGTCCATCGGCTATGGCCAGACCATCTCCCAGCCGTATATCGTGGCCCTGATGACGGACCTCGCCGAGCTGGATGGCGGCTCGAAGGTGCTGGAGATCGGTACCGGTTCCGGTTATCAGGCCGCGGTGCTGGCCGAGATTGCCCGACAGGTGTATTCGGTCGAGCGTGTGGAAGCCCTCGCCCTGGAGGCTGGCCGGCGGTTGCGCCATCTGGGCTATGACAATGTTCTGGTCAGGGAGGGTGACGGCTATGAGGGTTGGCCCGAGCACGCGCCCTACGACGCCATCCTGGTAACGGCGGCCGCGTCCGAACCGCCGCCGCCACTGCTGGAGCAACTGAAAATTGGCGGCCGGCTGGTCATTCCGCTGGGATATGAATACCGGGCCCAGGAACTGGTCGTGATGATGCGGGAGTCTGTTGACGAGTTTTCCACGCGGCCGGTGTTGCCGGTCAGCTTCGTGCCTTTCGTGCATGCGAAATCACTCGATTGAGCCCGTCTCAATTGCCGATGAGACATCATTCGACGGCGTCAGGCTTGCCGTGGTGGCTGGGGGTCAGGCTGAATTTGGCTCCGGCATGGGCCGCACAGCGTTTCATGGGTACGGGGATCGCCGCTGAGTTCGGCTATAATCGCGGGCTTTCTCACTTTCCGCCTATTCGGAGTGGTCTGCGTGACACCACAACAACGCGATGTTTCCACCTTCCAGGGTCTGATTCTGGCCCTGCAGGACTATTGGGCGGCGCAGGGCTGCGTCATCCTGCAGCCGCTGGACCTTGAGGTCGGCGCCGGCACCTTTCATCCAGCCACGTTCCTGCGATCCATCGGCCCGGAGCCATGGAATACGGCCTATGTCCAGCCCTCGCGCCGGCCTACCGATGGGCGCTATGGCGAAAACCCCAACCGCCTCCAGCATTATTACCAGTTCCAGGTCATCATGAAGCCGTCGCCGGCGGATTTTCAGGACCTTTATCTGGGATCGCTGCAATCCCTGGGCTTCGATCTGAAAGAGCATGACATTCGCTTCGTCGAGGATAACTGGGAGTCCCCCACGCTCGGCGCTTGGGGGTTGGGCTGGGAGGTCTGGCTGAATGGCATGGAAGTGACGCAGTTCACCTACTTTCAGCAGGTCGGCGGTCTGGATTGCCGCCCCGTCAGCGGCGAGATCACCTACGGCCTCGAACGCATCGCCATGTATCTGCAGGCCAGGGAAAGCGTCTTTGATCTGGTCTGGGCGCGGGGTCCACAAGGCGTGGTGACCTATGGCGACGTCTATCATCAGAATGAGGTGGAAATGTCGGCCTACAACTTCGAGCATGCCGACACCGCCTTTCTGTTCAACGCCTTCGATACTTACGAGCGGGAATGCAAGCGCCTGATCGAGCTGGATTTACCGCTGCCCGCCTATGAGATGGTGCTGAAGGCCTCCCATTCGTTCAACCTGCTGGACGCTCGCAAGGCGATTTCTGTGACCGAACGTCAGCGCTTCATCCTGCGGGTGCGTGAACTGGCGAAAGCCGTGGCGGAAGCCTATTACCACCGCCGGGAGTCTCTCGGCTTCCCGATGCTGAACAGGGGGGATGCACCATGAGCGAGAATCGGGATGTGCTTTTTGAACTGGGCACCGAGGAATTGCCACCCAAGTCGTTGTTGTCGTTGAGTCGCGCCTTGCGGACACAGGTCGAATCAGGTCTGAGCAAGGCAGGCATCAGGTTTGCCACCGTCCGCCCCTACGCCACGCCGCGCCGCCTGGCGCTGCTGATCGAGGGGCTGGAGGTGGCGCAGCCGGATCAGGTGATCGAGCGCCGGGGGCCAGCCGCGAATGTCGCCTTCCAGCCGGATGGTTCGCCGAGCAAGGCGTTGGCGGGCTTCCTGCGTAGCTGCAATGCCAGTGTGACGGATTTGCTGACGCTGGAAACCGACAAAGGCGCCTGGGTGGCGGTGCGGCAGACCGTCAAGGGCGCCCGGACCGCTGATCTGCTACCGGACCTTATGCGTCAGGCCCTGGCGGCGCTGCCCATCGCCAAACGCATGCGCTGGGGCGACGGCCTGGCGGAATTCGTGCGACCGGTGCATTGGGCGGTGTTGTTACTGGGCGACGAGGTCATTGAGACCGAAATCCTGGGCATTCCCACAGGCCGGGTGACCCGGGGTCACCGTTTCCACGGCGCAGGCTCCATGACCCTGAACACGCCCGCCGAGTACCAGGACAAGCTGCTGAACGAAGGCTATGTAATGGCCGATTTCGAGGCCCGGCGGCAGAAAGTGAGAGCGCTTGCCGAAAGCGCGGCGAGCGAGGTCGGCGGTCATGCGGTCATCGATGCCGACCTGCTGGACGAGGTGACCGCACTGGTCGAGTGGCCTGTCCCGGTGCTGGGCAACATCGAGGCCCGCTATCTGGACCTGCCCGCCGAGGTGCTGATCACTACCATCCAGAACAACCAGAAATATTTCCCGGTCAAGGACCCCCAGGGCCGGTTGTTGCCGCACTTCATCACCTTCAGCAATATCGAAAGCGCCCGGCCGGATACCGTGCGCGAAGGCAACGAGCGGGTGGTCAGGCCAAGGCTGGCCGACGCGGAATTTTTCTGGAATCAGGATCGCAAGCGCACCCTGGAAAGCCGGGTCGACGATCTGGGTCAGGTCACTTTCCAGAAAACACTGGGATCGCTGCTCGACAAGACCGAGCGGGTGCGGACGTTGACCCGGGTGATTGCGGAGGCGCTGGGGCGGGAGAGCGCCGGGGCGGATCGCGCCGCCTTTCTGGCCAAGGCGGATCTGCTGACCACCATGGTTGGCGAATTCCCCGAGTTGCAGGGCACGATGGGCCGCTATTACGCGCTGGCCGAGGGCGAGCCCGCCGCGGTTGCCGCCGCGATCGAGGAGCAGTACCTGCCCAAGGTTTCGGGCGGACCGCTGCCCGAGACCGACACCGGCCTGATGCTGGCCTTGGCCGAGAAGCTGGACACGCTGACCGGCATCTTCAGCGCCGGGCTGATTCCGAGCGGGGACAAGGACCCCTATGCACTGCGCCGTGCCGCGCTGGGAGCCATCCGGATTTGTATCGAGGCCGAGCTGGACCTGGACGTTCCGGCGCTGCTGGATGCGGCCCTGGGCCAGTTCCACCATGCCTTCGATGCCGCCAAGACCCGCGAACAGGTCCATCACTTCATGCTGGAACGCTTGCGTGGCTACTGTGTGGAGCGCGGCTATCGCCCGGACGAGTTCGAGGCGGTCTTGGCGGTCTGGCCCGCCAGTCTGGTCGACTTCGAACGCCGCCTGCGAGCGGTACAGGAGTTCCGCCGCCTGCCGGAGGCGGAGAGTCTGGCTGCAGCCAACAAGCGCATCCGCAACATCCTGCGCAAGGCGGGCGAAGAGGTCGTGGCCAATGTCGACGATGCCGCGCTGGTCGAAGCCGCCGAGCAAGCCTTGCTGGAAGCCGCCCGACAGGCGCGGGAAAGCATACTGCCTTATCTACAGGAACGCGATTACACGGCGGCCTTGCGGCGTCTCGCCCAACTGCGGCAGACCGTGGACGGATTCTTCGACGGCGTCATGGTGATGGTCGAGGATGACGACTTGCGGCGTAACCGTCTGGGACTGCTGGCCATCATCGAGGGCTTGTTCCTCGATATTGCCGATGTGTCGAAGCTGCAAGGGTAGGCCATGTCCCCCCGGGCCAACGGATCATCGCCAAGAATTGCGGTAAAGGCCGAAGCGGAGGAGTCGCAGCCGAGATTGGCGGTGCTGATCGATGCCGACAATGCGCAGGCGGCCATCATCGATGGGTTGTTGGCGGAAATCGCCAAGTATGGCCTGGCCAGCGTCAAGCGCATCTATGGCGACTGGACGCAACCGCAACTCAGCTCCTGGAAAGCGATGTTGCTCCAGCATTCGATTCAGCCGATTCAGCAATTCGGCTATACCAAGGGGAAGAACGCGACGGATAGCGCGCTGATCATCGATGCGATGGATCTGCTTTACACGCGGCGCTTTGACGGTTTCTGCCTGATTTCCAGCGATAGCGATTTTACCCGGCTGGCTTCCCGCTTGCGGGAAGAGGGGCTGGTGGTGTACGGCTTCGGCGAGCAGAAGACCCCGCAACCCTTTGTCTCCGCCTGTGACCGGTTTATCTACACGGAAGTCCTGCGGCCGCAATGCGAAGTCACTCCCGAGACGGTCATTCCAACGAACCCGGATCAGCCGATCGCAACAGACAAGTTGATCGACCTGATCGGGAATGCCGTGGAGGCGGTATCGGCGGACGATGGCTGGGCGCATCTTGGCGCGGTGGGTAACAATATCTGCAAGCTCGCGCCGGGGTTTGATCCGCGGTTGTTCGGGTTCAAAAAGTTCAGCGAACTGGTCAGAGCTTTCCCTGAAGCCTTCGAAGTGGAAGCACGGTCGCCCACCAAAGGCGCTCCGAAAGTGATTTATGCGCGCAAGAGCAGTCGTGGCGAGTAGTCTCGCGGCAAGACAGCGAGAGCGAAGCTTATGGGGTTCGCCCCCTTTCGAGCCTCGTTCGGCTGCATCCACGTGGTTTGTCCAACAGTCAGGGGGTTGAAGAATGAGTTTCGTCATCCTCGATCGCGACGGCGTCATCAACGAAGATTCCGACGCCTTCATCAAATCGCCAGAGGAGTGGGTTCCCATCCCCGGCAGTCTGGAGGCGATCGAACTGCTGACCCTGAAAGGCTACCGGATCGTGGTGTTGACCAACCAGTCCGGCATCGCGCGGGGCTTTTTCGACGAAACCATGCTGGCGCGCATCCACGAACGCATGGTGTCAGCCATCGAGGCGCGTGGTGGACGCATCAAAGCCATCTTCCATTGCCCGCATGGGCCGGAGGATTTCTGCGGTTGCCGCAAGCCCAAGCCGGGCCTGTTTCACCAGTTCGCCCAGCGGTTTGGCGTGGACCTGGCTGGGATTCCGGCGGTGGGCGATTCCTTCCGCGATCTGGAGGCCGCGCGCGCGGTCGGCGCCGCGCCGATTCTGGTCGAGACCGGCAAGGGCGAGCGGACTCTGGCACGCTACCCCGACCTCGATATTCCGATCTGTTCCAATCTCTATGAAGCCGCACGATTCATCATTCATGGGCACGCTTAAGCTCTACTTCCGTTCCGCCGCCTTTCTGACCGGCCAGATTCTTTCGACGTTGCTGCTGGGTCCGGTCATGCTGCTGATGCTTCCGTTCCGGTTCGAGGCGCGCTACGGGGCGGCGAGGGTCTGGGTGCGCTTCAATCTCTGGATGCTGGAGCGGGTCTGCGGACTCACCTATCGTGTCATCGGACAGGAGAACATCCCGGCGGATCGCTGTGGGTTGATTTTCTGCAAACACCAATCGGCGTTTGAAACCATCGCCCTGCAAGCCATCTTCCCACCCGTCGTGTTCATCCTCAAACAGGAGCTGCTGAGAATCCCGGTTTGGGGCTGGGCCATGGCGACGCTGGAACCCATCGCCATCGACCGACAGGCCAAATCCCAGGCGCTGAAGCGGGTGCTGAGGGATGGCATCGCCCGCATCCAGGCAGGCCGCTGGGTGGTGCTGTTTCCCGAGGGCACTCGCGTATCCCCCGGGGAAAAGGGACACTACGGCTCCAGCGGCGGCATGCTGGCGCATCGCGCCCGGTGTCCGCTGGTGCCGGTGGCGCACAATGCGGGGGAATATTGGGCCAAGAACGGCTTCTTGAAGTACCCGGGCGTCATCGAGTTTCACATCGGAACCGCCCTGGATGGCGCCACCCTGACCGCCGCCGAACTCAATCGACAGGCCGAACATTGGGTCGAGTCAACCATGCAAGGGATCACCGGCCGGGGTCCCCGGTGGGTGAGTCTTGGCCGGAATTCCATGGTTTGATCCTGCACCCTGCCGGACAGCACTTGACGCAAGCGCCTGGTGTGGCCTTGGGCTTGACGGATGGGATTTTTTTGTTCCTGGGAGCTTCAGAATAACCCTGATGCTGGCAGTGAAAAAAGGGTGGACATGAAAAAAATTTACTTTAGACTAGCCGCACTTCAGGCCGACAGGGAAGCGGCCCGTAGGAATTCACGAAGGAGGAGACGCCCCTCGCATGGGCATATAATAATAACGACAAGCACTGAAACGGTCGCTGGTGTCTACGGACTCTGGAACCATTCATAACAACAATAAGAATAAAAAAACGCCTGCCTAGCCGCAGGCTTTTTTTTGCCCATCCATCAGACAAAAAAAAGCGACCACGAAGGGTCGCTTAAGGAGGAGAACTGCCGATAAATGAGTATGCACCTGATGGGAGTTGTCAATGCCGGTGTTCCGTTGAGGTTGGATATAAGTTTTACATATAGGGATGGCGTTTACGAATCATGATTTCTTATGATTATGATAGGCATTCCGTAATGTGGTCGATTTTGCTTTGCCCTTGCCAGGAGCCGCGCCGGACCGTCTTTCGGTCCATGCCCAGAGTCTGGGCAATCTGGCGTAACCCATGGCAGGTTCGACCGATAGTGGAGAATCAGACTATCGGTCTAACCCCGTTCACCCGCGTTCCTGACTCTGTGGGCGGGATCGGAATAGAGCCTGTTACGGTTTGACTATCTGTCGCCTTTTGTGCGGCCAACAAGCTGGGCATGAAGATATCGCGTGTTAAGTGATCGACAGCCTGTTCTATCGAGCTTCAATAACAGGAGGCTGGGAGGACTATGCTTTCGCCGGTAGAATTCGGGCATGGCTGACTCCCCGGACAACATCACGACCGCCGAAGAGATTCGGAACCTTCGCAAAGAGCTGAACCTGACCCAGAAGGAACTGGCGAAGGTGCTGGGTGTCGTTTACGCCACGGTCAACCGCTGGGAGAACGGGCAGACGGCCCCCTCGGCGGCGGCTGTCCAGCAAATCAGGGATTTGGCGGCGGTTCGGAGGGCCGACGCACAGAAGGAGGGAATCGGTCCAACACCGGGAGAAGAATGGGCATCGGGGGGCGCCCGACCGCCCGACTTTCAGGGCGATCCGGAGCGTCTTTCGGTGCTTGCCGAGGGCGAGCGGTTAGCGGTCATTTACGGGGCCAATCCCGCGTTCGCGACCGAGGTCAGCCGCATCGACCCGCTGCCCCACCAGCGGCTCGCGGTTTATCGCCACATGCTGCCGCAGCCACGGCTGCGTTTCCTCCTCGCGGACGATCCCGGCGCCGGCAAGACGATTATGGCGGGGCTGTTCATTCGCGAAGCCCTCGGCCGCAGAACCCTCGGGCGGGTGCTCATCGTGCCGCCGGCCGGACTCGTGGGTAATTGGCAACGGGAACTGGAAAGCCTGTTCGACCTCCGGTTTCAGATCATTCGCGGCGGCATGGCCAGGAGCGGCAATCCGTTTCTGGGCGAAGACGCCCATCTGGCCATCATCAGCATCGATACGTTGAGCGGCGACCGGATGTGGTCCCACCTACGGGATCCGGCGGTCGAACCCTACGATCTCGTGATCTTCGATGAGGCGCACAAGTTGTCGGCTTCGGAGGAACAAGACGGCTCCATCCGTTACACCCAACGTTATCGGGTCGGTGCCGCCCTCTGCGGGCTCCGGGACCAGCCCGAGGACTGGGCCCTCGACTGGTCGGCAACCCATGTGTTGCTGCTGACCGCGACCCCCCACCAAGGCAAGGCGTTCCCCTATTACGCCCTCTGGAAGCTGCTCAATCCGGAATTGTTCTGCACCGAGAAGGCTTTCGAGCAGTTTCCCGCCGAGGCCCGAAGCCGTTACTTCCTGCGACGGGTCAAGGAAGAAATGGTGGATTACAAGGGACGCCCGCTGTACCCGGAACGCCTCTGCGCGACGCATAGCTACGACCTGACCCAGGGCGAGATCAGCGAGCAGGCGCTCTACGACCGGACCACCGACTATATCGGCGACTTCTACAACCTGGCGCGAATGCTCAGCCGCACGGCGGCACGTTTCGCCATGACCGTATTCCAGCGCCGGCTGGCCAGCAGCACCTGGGCCCTGTTGTGCTCATTAAGGAACCGACTGCAAAAGATCGACGGGTTGATCTCGGCAATCCGCGCCGGCCGTTTCGACGAGGCGGAACTCATCGCGCGGCAGCAAAAGTCCGTGGCCGGGCTTCGGGACCTGCTGGCGGAAACCACGGCGGACGAGGAGGACTCCGCAGCCGGCGAGGCCCACGAACAGGATGAAGACAAGGCGCTGGGTTTCCTGGTAGCCACCAACCTGGAGGAGCTTCAGCGGGAACGCGAAATAGTCCAGGACCTGGTCACCCTGGCCGAGGCGGTTTATGCCAAAGGCGAGGAATCCAAGTTCGCGAAGATGTATGAGCTGCTGTCCGCCCCGGATTTCGCCGGGGAAAAGGTCATCATCTACACGGAACACCGGGACACCCTGGATTTCCTAGTCCGGAAGCTGGAGGCGCTGGGGCACACGGGACAAGTGGCCCACATTCATGGGGGCCTGGGTTACGAAGAGCGGGATGCCCAGGTCGAACGGTTCCGCCGGCCGCATGGAGAAGGGAAGCCCGGCGCCCGGTTTTTCATCGGCACCGATGCCGCCGCGGAGGGAATCAACCTCCAGTTCTGCTCGATTCTGGTGAACTATGACGTGCCTTGGAATCCGTCCCGGCTCGAACAGCGCATGGGCCGCATTCACCGGTACGGCCAACCCAAGCCCAAAGTCCTGATCCTGAATCTCGTGGCCGGACAGACCCGCGAAGGCAAGGTCGTCGGGACCCTGCTACGGAAGCTCGAAGACATCCGCATGGAACTCGGCAACGACAAGGTCTTCGACGTCATCGGCCGCATGTTCGAAGGCGTGTCCCTGCTGGACTACGTGCAAAGCGCCCTGGAGGGGGCAGCGAGCGCCGACCAGGCCGCCGCGGACGTGGCGGGCCGGCTCACCGCCGAGCAGGTTGCCGCCCTGGCCGCCCGGGAAAGGTCGATTTACGGCGACGGCGGAGAAGTGGCGCGGGAACTACCGGCTCTCCGAGATGACCTGGCGAAGGCCACGTTCCGCCGGGTCTTGCCCGGTTACATCCGCCGTTTCGTGGAAAAGGCCGCCCCGGTCCTGGGTCTACAGATCGTCGGCGACCTGGGGAATTCTTTCGAATTTCAGGAATCCCGTCCCCGCATACTTCCGGAATTCCAGGAGTTGATGATCCGCTCTCCCGAATCCAGGCGGCTCAGCGTCCGTCCGCCGGAGGGCAAGGAGCCTTTGATCTTCATGCATCCGGGCGAGCCGATTTTCGACAGATTCAGCCTCCTGGCTCGCCAGCGATGCCGGATCGATGGGCTGCGCGGGGCGGTGTTTACCGATGCCCGCACGGCCGAGCCGTACTTGCTGCACCTCGCGCGCATTTCCATCGACCGCCTCGCCGATACCGAAATTCCGAAGCTGCGGCGACCGCGCCAACTGGAACAGCGGGTCGTCGCCCTCAAGCAGACCCTGGGCAATCAGATCACGACCGTACCGCCGGAGACCCTGCTGCTGCTGAAGCCGGGCAGCAAGATTTTGAAGTCGGCGGTGGGATTCATTTCGCAGCAGCCCTTGTTCCGGAACGCCGCCCTGACTCAGCTCAGGGAGCGGTTCGCGCCCGAAATCGTGGCAGCGCACCGCGCTCAATGGCTGGCCACGGCGCCGGAATCGGAGCAGCAAATACGACTGGCGTATTCATCAATGGAAGTGGAGCTACTAACCAGCCGGGCCAAACTGACGGAGCAATCCAAGCTGGGGGACCCTCGGGCGCAAAGCCAGTTGGAGCGGGTCAAGGCCGAATTGAAAGGGCTGTACGAACGGCGGGACCAGGCCCTGGCCGTGCTGTGTCGCGAGCCCGAACTCATCGCCGCCCATGAGATCGAGTGGTTTGCGACCCTGTTGGTCCAGCCCACCACCGACCCCGAGGACCTGCGCCGCCAGGACTCCCACGTCGAAAGCATCGCCATGGAAGTCGCCATGACCTACGAGCGCCTGCAGGGCGCCCTGGTCACCGATGTCTCCGATGCCGAAAAGGCGCGGGCCGCAGGTCTGGAGGAATACCCCGGCTTCGACCTCCTGGCCCAGTACGAAACCCGCCAGCACGCCATCGAAGTGAAAGGCCGGGCGGAGAGTGGCGACATCGAATTGACCGAAAACGAATGGGCCAAGGCCGCCAATCTCCGCAGCCGCTACTGGCTTTACGTCGTGTTCGACTGCGCCACCGTGCGGCCGGAATTGCACCGCATCCAGGACCCTTTTGGAAAGCTGGTGGCGAAGGCCAAAGGCAAGCTCACCATCGCCGCCGCCGACATCGTGCGGCTCGGCAATCAGAATTAAGGCCATGGACTTCTCCCGACTCGACGCCTTGAAAGCCCGCCTGGACGCCCGCCGGCCGTTAGCTCCGGTTCTGGTGGAGCGGCTGCACGAGGATCTGGTGCTGCGCTGGACCTACCATTCCAACGCCATCGAGGGGAACACCCTCAGCTTGCTGGAAACCAAGGTGGTCCTGGAAGGCATCACCATCGGCGGGAAGACCCTGCGGGAGCATTTCGAGGCGATCAACCATCGTGCGGCCATCCTCTATGTGGAGGAGATCGTCAGCGGCCGGGAGCCCCTGTCGGAATGGCAAATCCGCAATATCCACAGCCTGGTTCTGAAGAACATTGACGACGCCAATGCCGGCCAGTACCGCCGTGTCAACGTCACCATCGCCGGCGCCCGCCATTTACCGCCGCAATTCGTGAAGACGCCGGAACTGATGGCCGGGCTCATCCAGTGGTATGAAACCGAAGCCCCGGCGCTGCACCCGGTGGAGCGGGCGGCGCGGGTGCATGGAGACTTCGTGAAAATTCACCCCTTCATCGACGGCAACGGCCGCACCGGGCGCTTGCTGATGAACCTGGAATTACTCAAGGTCGGCTTTCCCGCCGCCGTGCTGCCGGTGGAACGGCGGCTCGATTATTACCAGGCTCTGGACGCCGCCCATGTGGATGGGGATTACGGCCCGTTCGTCGCACTGGTGGCCGGCGGCGTCGAACACGCCTTCGCCCCGTACTGGCACGCAATGGGCGAAACCCCGTGACCCGCAAGCGCCTCATCGAGGTGGATTTTCCCCTCAAGCAAACCTCCCTCGACGCCGTCCACGAGAAGAACGTCCGCCACGGGCATATCTCGACCCTGCACATCTGGCCGGCGCGGCGGCCATTGGCGGCGTGCCGGGCGGCGCTGATCGCGACGCTGTTGCCGGACCCCGATGACGATGCGGAACGCAAGGCGCTCTATCTCCGCCTCGCTGGAACGGTGGAGACGATTCTGGAAGCCAAGGCCGATGCCATGGGTCGGGTCGTGGACACGCCCCGCGAAGTGACCGTGGGCGGCATCCTGCACTGGGGCCGGGAGAACGGGGCGGACCTCGATGGTTTCCGGGAGGAAATCCGCAAGGCTCATGGCGGCCGGGCGCCGAAGGTGCTGGACCCGTTCGCGGGTGGCGGCGCCATTCCGCTGGAAGCCATGCGGCTGGGTTGCGAGGTGACGGCGGCGGACCTCAACCCCGTGGCCTGGTTCATCCTCAAATGCACCCTGGAATATCCCCAGCGGCTGGCCGGGGAAAAGCGCCGCCTGCCGGACTTCGCCATCGCCGATCACGACTTCATGGCGGACTACTTCAAGGCGCTGGGGTTCAAACCGAAGGAAATCCGCGGCCTTTTGGAAAACCACGAGCCCGCGGCCGGCGAAAACCTGCGGATGTTCGCCGAGTCCGCCGTCCCCGAGCATTTGCTCAGCGCCGACCTGGCTTGGCATGTCCGCGCCTGGGGCCGCTGGGTACTGCGGGAGGCCCGGCGGGAGCTGGCGGAGTTCTATCCGACTTATGCCGAATACTGCACGCTGAAGCCCTACGCCACCGTGCCGCTGGCCCGACCCGAGGAAGACCGGCTGCGCCTGGTCCCGGTGGACCGGGACGGTTTACCCCGGACGGACCTGTTGAACGAGGGCGCCGATCCCCTGGACCTCGCCAATCCAGCGCGGCCCCGCTGGATCGCCAAGCCCACGGTGGCCTATCTCTGGGCGCGGACGGTGCGTTGCAAGAGCTGCCGGGCGGAACTGCCCCTGCTCAAGACCGCCTGGCTGGCCAACAAGAAAAGCAACCGGGTGCGGCTGACCCTGGCCCCCAACGAGGACCGCACCGGCGTGGTGTTCGGCATCGAACGCAAGGTACCCAAGGGCGACGACAAGGCGCTGGGCGCCGGGACCATGAACCGCTCCGGCGCCCGCTGCCCCTGCTGCCCGGTACTCAACACACTGGAGGACATCCGCCTGGAAGCGCGGGCCGGCCGGATGGGCGCGGCGATGACCGCCGTGGTGGTGGACAGCCCCGGCGGCAAGGAATACCGGCTGCCCACCCCGCTGGAAATCCGCCAGGCCGAGGCGGCGGCGGACGCGCTCGAACGGGTCTACGCGGAGATTCCATTCGGATTGCCGGAGGAGCCAACTCCGAAGGGCGGGAGCGGCGCTTCCCGAGCGTTTTCTGTCGACGGTTACGGCCTCGACCGTTGGAGCAAGCTGTTCGTCCCCCGCCAATTGCTCGGGCTCGGCATCTTCATCAAAGCCACGCGGCGGCTGGCCGGCGAACTGCCAGCCTGGGGTTATCCCCCCGAGCAGCGCGAAGCGATGCTCGCCTTGCTCGCGACCATCATCGACCGGCTGGCCGACCGAGGGAGCACGTTGTGCAGTTGGACGGTCGGGTGGGACAAGATTCGTAATACCTTCGTCCGCTTCGCCTTGCCCATGAGTTGGGATTTCGCGGAGACTGCTCTGACCGCCGATGCTTCCGGCGGCTATCCCGGCGGCGTGGAATGGCTGGCCCAATACTTGGAACACGCCTTCGGCTTAGCGGATCGGGGCGGCCAGCCCCAGGTCGTGCTCAACTCGGCCACGCGCGCCTTGGAAGGCGAATACGACGTGGTCGTCACTGACCCGCCGTATTACGACGCGATTCCCTATTCGGACTTGATGGATTTCTTCTACGTCTGGTTGCGGCGGACCCTGCACGGGCTCTCGCCGGAGTTCGACGCCGCCTTCGCCGAGCCCTTGGCGCCCAAGTGGGACCATGCCGCCGACGATGGCGAGTTGATTGACGATGCCGCGCGCTTCGGCGGCGACCGGGAAGCCTCCAAGCGCAATTATGAAGCCGGCATGGCCCGCGCCTTCCAAGCCTGCCACCGGGCGCTAAAGCCGGACGGCCGCCTCGTGATCGTGTTCGCCCACAAGCACCCGGACGCCTGGGCCACCCTGGTGGCGGCCATCATCCGCGCCGGCTTCGTGGTGGACGGCAGTTGGCCGATCCAGACCGAGCGGGCGGCGCGGACCCGATCCATCGGCTCGGCGGCCCTGTCCTCGTCGGTCTGGCTGGTGTGCCGGAAACGGGCGTCCAACGTCTTGGCCGGCTGGGACAGCGGCGTGCTGGAGGACATGCGCCAGTTGGTGGGCGAGCGTCTCCGCACGTTCTGGGACGCCGGCATCCGCGGCCCGGACTTCCTGTGGGCCGCCACCGGGCCGGCGCTGGAAGCCTACAGCCAGTTCCCCCGCGTCATGAAATACGCTTCGGCCGAAGGCGCGGTGCTGTCCGTGGAGGAATTCCTGCGGGAGGTGCGGCGGCTGGTGGTGGATTTCGCCGTGGGCCGGATTCTTCACCAGGACGACGGCGACGGGCTGGGTCTGGACGACGTGACCACCTATTACCTCTTGCACCGCGCGAACTTCGGTCTCGCCAACGCGCCCGCCGGCGCGTGCATCCTCTACGCCACCTCCTGCGGCGTCGCCATGAGCCTGCTTACCGACCAGACCGAAATGTTGGCGAGCGGGAAGAGCCGGGCCGCCACCGGCGAGGACGGCGACGAGGACGCGGCGGACGACGGGGCAGGGGGCTCCGGCGGCGAGTTACGCCTCCGGATCTGGTCGGAGCGCCGGCACCGAAGTCTGGGCGAGGATGCCGCCAACGGCCGCGTGGCGCCGCTCATCGATCAGGTCCACAAGCTCATGCAGTTGTGGAAGGCCGGCGACCTGAAGGAAGTGAACGCCTACCTGGACCGCCGCGGCCTCCGCCATAGCAGCCTGTTCCCGCGCTTGCTGCAAGCCCTGATCGAAACCAGCCGTGCCGGGAAGCAAACCGACGAGTGTGCCATTCTGGAAAGCCTGTCCAACCATCTGGGCGGCCTAGGGCAGCCGGGGTTTCAGCAGTTGTTTTGAGCAGGGCGGATCATGGCGGCATCGATCGAAAACCGCTGCCGGCCTTGCCCCCATGGCCGGGAGCCTTGAAAATGCAAGTATTTCGGTCCACCCGGAGGATAAGCCCATGACCCGATTGGAACATCTGCAAGTCGAAATTTCCGCTTTGCCGCCCCACGACTTCAGGGCGCCGAGGGACTGGATCGACGCCAAGGACTGGGAGGCGTGGGACCGGCGGATCGCGGCGGATTCCGCCGCTGGCAGGCTGGATTTCCTGAAGCGGGAAGCCTTGGCCGCGAAAGCCAAGGACCCGCTTCGGGATTTTTGAGGGATGCTCCGGACGACTCCCAGTTCTGGGAAGGATCGGCCATCACGATGAATACGATCGGCGGATTCCCTGAGCCGCGCACCTCTAACCGGGAGTTGATCATGATCAATGGCCCACTGGATTTGCCGCCCGACCGGGTCGCCGAACTATGCCGGCGCTATCACATCAAGCGCCTGTCGCTGTTTGGCTCCATGGCGCGCGGAGAGGCACGGCCGGACAGCGACGTGGATTTCCTGGCGGAATTCGAACCTGGCTCAGGTCCTTCGCTGTTCGGCCTCTCGGAGTTGCGGGATGAGCTTTCGGCCCTGGCCGGCCAGCGCGAGGTCGATATCGCCACACCGGCGATCCTGGAAAACCCATACCGCCGTTCCGCCATCCTCCGGGATCTGGTAGATATCTATGTCGCCCATTGAACGGGATGGGGCCTACCTCCGGGACGTGCCAGAGACCCATCGGCAGAATCCCTGCTGTTCCAACCACGAAGAACAACAACCATGGCCAAACCCTGGCACCAAGTCCTGAAACTGAGGGCCGATATTCTCAAGGGGGAACTTTCCCAGAAGGAATTCGCCGCCGACCTGCACGACGTCATCATGGGGGAGAACCGGGGTGTCTACCATGATCCCAACGACTTCTTCGCGCTGACCTATGCGACCACCCGGCTGCGCGAACTGGCCAAGGAAGTGGCCCTTCGGCTTGCCGGACAGTCGGACCGCGCCGTGCGGCAGTTGTCCCTGACCTACGGCGGCGGCAAGACCCATGCGCTCATTACCCTGGTTCACCTCTTCGCCGATCCGGCGGCGCTGCCGGACCTTCCCGCCGTGCGGGAATTCAAGGCCCACCTGAACCTGGACCCGCCGAAGGCGCGGATCGGCGCCGTGGTGTTCGACCGCCTCGACTCGGTCAAGGGCCAGAACGTGCGGTCCCCCTCGGGCGATATTGCCCGCTTCAAGTATCCCTGGACCGTCCTGGCCTGGCAATTGGCGGGACCGGAGGGGCTGAACATCCTCGGCGCTCCCGACGCGGAGCGGGAGACGCCGCCCTACACCAATGTCCTGGACGAACTGTTGGCGGCGGCGAGACGGGACGGATCGGCGGTCCTGATTCTGCTGGACGAAGTCCTGATGTGGGCCAGGACCAAGGTGGGCGAGGATCGGGAGTGGCTGCCGCGCCTTCGGGATTTCTTCCAGTGCCTCACCCAGGCGGTCGCGCGGACGGAGGGCTGCTGTCTGGTGGCGTCGCTTCTGGCTTCCGACCCGGCCAAGAATGACGCCTTGGGCCAGGATATCGAGCGGGAACTCTCCGATGTTTTCCAGCGGGTGGCCGACGACAGCATCCAGCCTGTGGAAAAGCAGGACGTGGCCGAGGTCCTGCGCCGCCGCCTGTTCGCCCCGGAAAGCTACGCCGACCGCACAGGCTGGAAACCGCAGGTGCTCGCGGCCCTGAATGGCATCTGCGACCTGGACGAGCAGACCAGGCGCCAGCGTTCGGTCGAAGATGAACGCTATCTGGCGGCGTACCCCTTCCATCCCGATCTGACCGACGTGCTGTTCGAAAAATGGACCATGCTCGACGGCTTCCAGCGCACCCGTGGCGTGCTGCGGACCTTCGCCATGGCCCTGCGGGACGCCAGCGGCTGGGGCGATGCGTCCGTGCTGGTGGGACCGGCCACCCTGCTCGCCGCCCCGGACGACGAGAATCTCGCCCCGGCGGCCAAGGAGCTGGCGGCCATCGCCCGCCTGGAGAGCTTCACGGGACGGCAGCAGGACTGGATCGCCATCCTGCAAGGCGAGTTGAAGAAGGCGCGGGATATCCAGCGCGAGAGCCACGCCTTGGGTCACCGTGAGATCGAACAGGCCGTCATCGCCGCATTCCTGCACTCGCAGCCGCCGGGCCAGCGGGCCCAGGCCCAGACCCGGGAACTGTTCGTTTTGATCGGCCAGACCGCCCCGGATCGTATCGAACTGGGCAAGGGCCTGGCTCGCTGGGCCGATATGTCCTGGTACCTCGACGACAGCTTCACCGGGGATCGGGATGGGCTCGTGCCCAGGGTTTGGCGTCTGGGTTCGAAACCGAACCTCCGGCAGATGCACTTCGATGCCGCGACCTACGTGAGCGACAGCGCCGTCGAGGCGGTTCTGCTGGAAGAGATCGGCAAGGCCGGGAAGCTGACCGAGGGCGCGCAGCGGAACGGCGTGGCGGTCCACCGGTTGCCTTCGCATCCTTCCGAAATTCCCGACGACGGGCTGTTCCATTATGCCGTGCTGGGTCCGAAAGCCGCCTCCGAGGCGGGCCGGCCGCCGTCGCCCGAAGCCTGCCGGTTTCTCAAGGAAACCACGACGCCCGACCGGGAGCGCTCGTTTCCCAATGCACTGGTGTTGGCCGTACCTTCCCGCGAAGGCCTGGACGGAGCCCGGAGCAAGATCAGGGACTGGCTGGGCTGGCGCGAGGTGCAGCACTTGCTCAGCAAGCAGGAACTGGACCTCGGGCGGCAGGCGCAACTGAACACCAACCTCTCGGCCAGCTTGACGGAGATGCGGTCGACGGTGTTCCTGGCCTATACCGTCGTGGTGACCTTGGGAAAAGACGGCAAGCCTACGGCGTTTGCCCTGCCGCACGACCGGGAGCCGCTCTTCGACAGGATTTTGAAAGAGCCCAAAGCGCGCATCGACACCCACCCGATCAACGCCAGAGCCCTGCTGCCTGGCGGACCGTTCGGGCTTTGGCAGCCGGGTGACCAATTCCGCTATGTCAAAGACCTGGCCGGCGCCTTCGCCGCCAACCCGGCCTTGCCCAAGATGCTGAGCCGCAAGGCCATCGTCGACACATTGATCCATGGCTGCCTCGCCGGACTTTTCGTCTTCCGGATTACCCGGCCGGATCGTTCCCAGGTTGGCTGGTGGCGGGAACGGCCCGACGAGGTGGCCTTGTCCGATTCCGGACTCGAAGTCGTACTCTGCGAGGCGGCCACCGTCACCCGGATCGATCATGTGCTGCTGGACCCCGGCAAGCTCGATGGGCTCTGGCATTCCGACGTGCTGACGATTGCCGACTTGCGGACCTACTTTTCCGGCCAGACCACCGTGGAAGTCGACCGGGGTATCGGCCCGGAACCCCAAGCCATTCCGGCCGTGACCAGCGAGGCCCTTGAATCGGCGGTCGCCAAGTCCGTCAAGGCCGGACGGTTGTGGTATCGGGACGGCCAGATCAGCCTGCAAGGCGAGGACATTCCGCCCGGCGTTCTGACTGACGCCGGTGAATTGCGGGATCGTTATTCGTTGCCCCCGCCGGGCGCTTTTCTGCCGTTGGAACTCCCTGGAGCCTACAGCGGCGAGGATACCGACGCCCTCAAGCTGCATGTCGCGTTATCCGTCAAGGAAGGCCTGCCCCTTCCGTGGCTGCCGGTGCGCGACGGCATCGATGGCGCCATTCGCCTGGGATTGCTCCAGCATGTGGAGGGAGACTGGTCCTGCGAACTCGGCGAGGCCGGCCACGTGAAAGTGAAGGCGGGCCAGGAGCCTGATCGAGGAAGGGAGGAGAGCGGGGGCAAGGAGAAGGCCGGATATCAGTCCAAGTCCGCTAGGGCTGGAACGGTAGTCCTTCATCCGAACGATATCCTCGAATTGGCGGACAAGATGCCCGAACTTGTTCAGGTGACCCCGGGTTGGGAACTGGAGTTTGTGGTCGAGGTGCGGGTGAAGTGTGGCGGCCAAAACCAGGATTCGACAATGGCCGACAAAGTGAACCGGTTGTTGGAGGAGATCAAGGAGGGTTGGCGAGTGGGGTGACCCATCCGTGTACCCCTCGCAGGGTCACACCCTCGGTTCGTCGTCCCTGCTCCGGGGGTTGGGGTGGGGGTAAGGACAACCGGCTCCGCCACTCACCCAAACCCCGTTTTCCATTCACCACAACATCGGAGCAACCCCATGGAAAAAATGCGCATCCGCATCGGCCAGAACGGTAAAACCGAAATTCGCATCGAGGGCGGCCAGGGCGACGACTGCCTGGTCTTCACCCGAGCCCATCGAACAGCGCGAGATGTGCCCAGAATACCATGATGAAGTTGTCTCTCTGCCTGATAAGGTGAGTGTCAGCCTGTAATCCCAATAGTTATCTTAGGAAACCACAATGCAAGTCAAACGACAATTTGTCGATGTCACCCACCGGCGCGTCGTAATCGAATTGCCCGACTCCTTCGTCAACCACCGCGTCGAACTCATCGCCTTGACCGTCGATGAAGACCTCCCCGCCGCACCCAAGCCACGCCGCAGGCCCCACCCCGCCATCGCCGGCAAAGGCAAGACCATGGGCGACCTCGTGGCGCCGCTGCTTGATGAGTCGGACTGGGAGTGCCTGAAATGATCGTACTGGACAGCCATGTCTGGTTTTGGTGGATCAACCTTGAACACCAGCGGCTTTCGGCCTTTCAGCTCGAAAACATCGAAACCGCGGATCAAGTGGGTGTCTCGGCGGTTTCCTGTTTTGAGTTGGCTTTGGCGCACCGCCGGGGGCGTTTGGCTTTGCCTGGCGAGCAGAGTGAGTGGTTTGCTTTGGCCTTGGCGGGTTCCTCGGTGGATTTGCTGCCGTTGACGCCCGCCATCGCCGCTCGGGCAGTGGGCTTGCCCGACATCCACCGCGACCCTTTCGACCGGATCATCATCGCCACGGCTTTGGAACTTGATGCAAAGCTAGCGAGCGTGGATGGCCTGTTCGACGATTATCCCGAACTCAAAGGGCGCTTGATTGGGCGCAAGAACATTGAAAGCTTTTATTAACCAGGCCCTTAAATAGCCGACAAAGCGCAACGGGCTTGGGGGTGGCGGAAGTAGGCTCGGACCCGTTCGGGCCAGGTGGCCAGCCGGTTCTTGAAGGCCATGGCTTTATCCAGCAAGGATTCCCCGGCTGAAATGCTTGAGCGCCGCAGCCTGATATCGCATCCAACGGCGCAATCAATTCGTCGGCCGATTACAACGATATCTTGATGCCGGCCCAGCCCGCCTGCGGCGCGCCCGGTCCGACGAAGCGGGGGTTGTTGTAGGCCGGGCCGAGAACCTCATCCGCTTCGCCGAAGTTGCCGAAGGTCTGGTAGTTGCGATTGAAGATGTTGTCGAAGCGGCCAAACACCGAGAAATGCTCGTTGTAGCGGTACTCCGCCAACAGGTTGACGATGACGAAGCCGCCGATCGGTTTGTTGAGGTTGGCTTCGTCGCCGCGCAGGTATTGGTAATCCTGGTAGTTGAGATTGGCGCCGAAGGTAAAGCCTTCAAAGACCCTCCAGTCTACATAGGCTTTTGCTATGTTTTGCGGCAGTCCCGGAATGTAATTGCCAGGCTGCACGAGGGTCTGACCCATGTCGTTGGCGTAGGGGTTGTTCGGGCTGTTGGAGAGGAAGGCGGTCTGGAAGGTGGCATCCAGATAAGTGTAGTTGAAGCCGAAACGCACCGGTTCAAACCCCGCGTTCAGGCTGAGTTCCAGACCCTGGCGCAGGGTGTTGCCGATGTTGGTGAAATAACCCTGGTTGGCCAGCGTGCCGCTGTTGATGAAGAGGATGTCGTCGTTGTTCGTCGTGTTGAAATAACCGGCACTCCAGTCAAAGTTGCCGCCATAGAGCTCCTTGAACTGGCCACGGAAGCCCACTTCGGCTGTTTTGGCGACGACCTGTTTCAGGGGCGGATCGGACACGAACGCATTGGGGAGTTTGCAGGGCTTTTCCGGATTGGCGCAGCTCAGCTCGATGGCGGTCGGGGCGCGATTCGACTCGTTATAGCTGGCGTAGGCCTGGAATTCCGGCACGAAGGCATACGTGAGGCCGCCCGAGGGGTTGAAGCGTTGGTACTGGTGATCGCCGCTCAGGTCATCGCCATACCGGTCGTACAAATTGACGCGAGCCTGGTTATAACGGCCCGCCATGGTCAGGGCCAGGTCATCGGTGACCGAGAAGGTATCGGTGAAGAACACGCCATAATAGGTGGTATTGGTATTCAGCCGGACGATGCCTTCCTCGGTCCAGGTGCCGCTGCCGACGGTGCCTCGGCTGGGCGTGAGCGCGCCCAGTTCGGTATTGGAGTTGAAGGTGGTGTTGCCTTCGTCGTAGCTGCCGCCGCCGACCAACCGGTTCTTGTAACCGAACCAGTCATGCTCGAACGCGGACTGCACCATGGCGCCGCCGGTGCGCATGTTGGTCTGGGTGGTGTTCTGAGTCGCGGTGGAATTGTAGGGGGTTTCCCTGATCAGGTTGCCCCGGGCATCCAGAATGGGTTCTTCCTCGTCACCCTCTTGCTCGCAGAGGTACCCTTCGAGCTTGGGATCGGAGCATTCCTCCGCATCGGTATCGTCGCCATTGAAGGTGGGCACCAGGTTTTGCCGGTAATAGACCGTGCCGGAGAGTTCGATCTTGTCGGTGACCCAGGTCGAGCCCTGCAGCGACGCGAGAAACATCTCGGTGCGGGTCTGATCCGGGTGAGTAAAAATGGCGTTGCGCTGCTGCTCATAGAGTTGCACGGGTGTGGTGCCATTGCCATTCATGCTGGAGCCGTTCCCTGCCAGGGTCAGATCCAGGTCTGACTTCTCGCCACGCCAACTGAAGGTGCCCAGGGCCTGCTTCACGTCGGTCGGGGAGTATTGCCGCCACCCGCTCTCCGAGAAGTTGCGCAGGTCGAGGTAGTAGCCGAAGGTGCCATTATTCCAGCCCGACATGACCTCCTCGACATTGCGCCCCCATGAACCGCCATACACTTCCACCGAATGACCGGGCGCCGAGAAGCCCGTCTTGGTTTTCATGGAGATGGCGCCGCCCAGGCTGTTCAGACCATAGACCGCGTTGGACCCGGAATGGAGATCCATGCGCTCGATGGCGCCTTCGGAAATCAGGTTCCAGTTTACGGTATCGCCGAAAATTTCATTGAAGCGGACGCCGTTCACGTAAACCGAGAGGCCCTGCGCCACGCCCAGCAAAGGCGAGGCGGAGAAGCCGCGGAACTGGACGTCCTGCTGCATCGGGTTGTTCTGCGCGTCATTGACCGTCACGCTGCCCATATAGCGACGCATATAGTCCGGCAGATTCCAGGTTTGCGTCTCCTCCATCTCGTCGGAAGTCACCGTCTGCACGGGGGAGGGCGTTTTGTAGATGGAAACGCCGGTTTCCGGTGAAGTCAGGGGCGAGTCACTGATCACATGGACTTCGTCGAGTTCGATGGTGTCACCGTCCAGGGGTTTGCCAACCTTTTTCCGGGCGGTGATGTTTTCGCTGGAAACGGCCGTGTCCGCTGCTTCGTTGTCGGGTTTGGCCATCTGGCTCTCGCGGGGTGCGGGGGTGGCGGCATCCCGGACGGTTTCCGCTTGGGCGGCGGGTGCAAGACCGATCAGCAGGGCGGCGCTGCCGGTGATGACGGGGATGTGCTGGCGCTTCATATTCAGGCCCTTTGGCGTGTAGTAAAAGGCACTCAGTTTAGGGATCGGGGCCAGCTTTCCCAATAGGAAAAATTCACAAATCAGGCGTCTGAGCCGCCCGGTGGCTGGTGACGATACACGCCCCCGGTTTCATGCCGAGGACTGGGCGGGAATCCCTTGACGGGTCGCGCGGCTGTAGGCCCGATTAAGAGGCTGTTTGGAAATTCCCTGCTCAGGTTAGACGCTCCAGCCTGATGCGGGTGAGGCGCTCATACCTCTTGCTGACACGACGGCAGTGGTAAGCCAACCGGAGGTGCGCTCGACCACCCAGCGGCGAGGCAGCAGGACGAACCATTTGCACTCCGTGGGGTGCTGCACCAGGACTACGTGGAGAATCTCGGGTGAGGCGTAGCGGCCATCGGGCCAGAAGTCCAACAGTCAAGAGCCGCAGCCACCGGTGACAGGCCCGCCGGTCGAGAATCCGATCAATCTGACCGACAAGGCAACCCACATCATGCTTGGTGTGCAAGGCTTCTTACAGCACTACACGGCCACAGCGGCGGTGGAGGTGGACACGAAGCGAGTACTCGCTGCTATGGTCACCCCAGCACCGAACAACGAGTAACAGGTCAAACCGATGCGGCAGGTACCCCGGAGTCGGATGAGGTTTCCCAGTGGTCGGCAATTCATCCTATGATTTCCAATGTGGAAAGGACCTGTGGCGCTACTCTGCGTTTTGGCCCGGCTATTGGGGTTATCCAGAACTTGATAGGATTGTTGGCTCTTGCTCCGCGCATCGCTGATTTGGTTGTATCACAGAGCGGCTGAACGGGGCGGTATGCGCATGGTGAGTCACCGGGCAGCCGCCGGGTGATGTCAGTGAGTTGGCAGAAAGGAGAATCCCTGATGAAAATTGCATTTATTGGCTATGGTCAGGTCGGAGCCCCATTGGCAGACCACCTACAACGGGTGGGTCATTTCGTGACGTTGGCCGCCAACGACCCGAATTCCGCGAGCGTGCATAAAGCTCTGGCGAGGAATGATCACTTGAAGGTTGCCGCGCCGAAGTTTGCGGTGAGCGATGCCGAGGTTGTGTTCCTCTGCACACCCTTTCAAGCCAACGCGGCCGCGCTCAACCTGGTGGCCGAGGAGATTCGGGGCAAGATTCTGATCGACTGCACCAACCCGGTGGGCGCCAACCTCAGTCACGGCTTGAATAGCGTTCAATCGGGTTCGGAGATGTTGCAGGCGCTCCTTCCAGACACCGAGGTGGTCAAGGCATTCACGATCTACGGTTACGAGAATTTCGAGGATTCCGCTTACCCCGGCTACAACGTCAAGCCAGTCATGATGTATTGTGGCAAGGATTCTGCAGCCAAGGCGATAGTCGGGCATCTGATTGCACAGCTTGGCTGGAGTCCGCTCGATGTGGGCGGTCTGGAGCAGGCGTTGCATCTGGAGCATATGACACTCCTGTGGGTGCGGATGGTTCGCGTCATGGGACACTCGCCCAACCTGGTGTGGGCCGCCTTGTCGCGGTGAGGCCCATGGCCATCAAGTGAACCGTTCGCTGAGCGGAGTCGAAGCGAACTGACCACCCACTGGGGTTGCATGGGCTTCGACTCCGCTCAGCCTACGGAATCCATCGCTTTGCCGTTCCCGTCTATTTGAATGGCAGTAATGCAGGTAGGGGTGGAGCACACCAGCGTAAGCCCAGCAGAACCCGGTCCCGGCTGTTGGGCCTATCGATGCGCCGCTTCGACCGAACTCAGGACAGGCGCAATGAGGCGAGCGCCTGTATTGCCCAGATACACTCATGGCGCCGGAGGCCGCCATCCATAGCCAGAGCAACGGGGCTTCAGCCAAAATGCGAGTTGCTCGGATAAAATCCCTCCATTCAATCTGAGAGAAACCATGGACATACTCACCGAACTCGCCGCCGTGCTGGAACAGCGCAAAACCCAGGACCCTGATTCGTCTTATGTGGCGAAACTGTATGCCAAGGGGTTGGACGCCATTCTCAAGAAGATCGGCGAGGAAGCGACGGAGACGGTGATGGCGGCCAAGGACGGGGCGCCGGAGAAGATCGTCTACGAGGTTGCGGATTTATGGTTCCACTGTCTGGTATTGCTGGCGCACCAAGGGTTGGGGCCGGATCAGGTGCTGGCCGAATTGCAGCGGCGGTTTGGTCTGTCGGGGCTGGAAGAGAAGGCCTCACGCCCGCGCTGAGTTTCCGGTCGGGAGCGCCACAAGTCAGGACGGGTAAGCCAGCAAAAGCTCCGTTTCCTCCGGATTCAGGCTTGCTAGGCAAAGCGCAGGTACACGCTCCAGGCGGCGGCGGTGCCAAACAGCAGGAACAGCACGGCGGCAAATAGCGCCTGGCGTTGAAAGTGCCTGCGCAGCTTGTGTTCCGGCTGAGTTGACATGAGGAAAGGGCGCCCGTCGGTCGGTTTCCGAATCAGGTTGACGTTCGCCTCGGCGGCGGTCTGGTGCCAGTTCAGCATCGCTTCCTGCTCCGCCAGTTTCAGGGCCGGTTCCCACTCCTCCGTGCTGATGAGCCCGTCCCGGTTCGTATCGAAGCGTTTTCTGAGTGCGATGGGGTCCTGCTTCCAGCGCCGGATGATCTGGCGGATGGCATCGTCCGTGGTACCCGGGTCGCCGCTGGCCAGCGCCATCAAGGCGCCCATGACGTAGAGGGGGGCCTCCTCCTCGATCAGGTTTTCGGTGTAGCGATAGCGGTCCGACCGCACGAGACGTGTCCAGAAGCCCTCGTCGCGTGGGCCAGCGCCAGGCCGGGGGGTGTCGCCGCGCCAGTGCCGGGTCGTCGAGGCGACGACTTCCGCGCCCTCCGGGTCGACGATGCAGCGTCCGGTCCCGTCGTCGAGATGGAAGATCGCGGTGCTAACATTGCGCTCGATGGTTTTCCACTCGTTCCTGGACCCGGTTTTCTCTTCCACCGTATAGCGGTACCACACGCACCACTCTCCGCTGAGCGGCGAGATGATGGGTTCGCCCTCCATCATCCGTGTGATGCCCTGAAGTTCGACATAGCCTTGGGTGGCGGAACGGATCAGCGAGACGGGGGTGTCGGCGATCAGCCGCATGCGCATGAGGCTGCGGAACAGGCCCATGAGACTGGCCAACGCAAAGAACGCCGCCATGCTGAAGCCGATCCAGAAATGGTCGGAGCGCGCGGCGTGTACGAATCCCGAATAGTCCATGCGAGCGGGGGATGCGGGTTGCTCAGGCGCCGAAGAGGTCGCGGAGATCCACGTTGGCGGTTTCCTCTGCGGTGAACTCCAGCAGGTCGAAGGATTCAAAGCCGAAGAAGCGGGCAATCAGCAGGTCGGGAAATTCTTCCAGACGGATGTTGTTGGTATTCACACACTCGTTATAGAACTCCCGGCGATCGCTGATGGCATTTTCCAGGCTGGTGATGCGCGCTTCCAGACTGCGAAAGGCCGCGTTGGCCTTGAGATCGGGATAGGCCTCCACCGCCGCGAAAAGCTGCATCAGTCCTTGCCTGAGCTGACCCTCCGCGTTGCCCAGCGCCCGCAGGTCCTGCTGCTCGCGCGCGGAAAAAATGCTGGAGCGCGCGCGCATGACGGCGTCCAGTGTCTCCTTTTCATGGCGCATGTACTGCTTGCAGGTCTCCACCAGCTTGGGCAATTCGTCGTGCCGCTGCTTCAGCAGCACATCGATATTGGACCAGGCCTTGGCGGTTTCATGCTTGAGGTTGACCAGCCGGTTGTAGATCAGAATGAGGTAACCGATGGCGATGATCACAAGTCCCAACACAATGAAGACGGCGACGATCATGGAGGTATCCTGCAAAGGGTGAATAATGGTCCCGGCATGGAGTCCGGTATTGAAGATTTTAGTACAGGGAGCGCTGGTCTTCCGCTCCCGCTATTCAGGAAGCAATGAAAACAAGAAGAGGTAGCAATGGCAATCAGGGTATTTGACGACATGGCGCCCCGGCTGGCTCAGGGTGTGTTCATCGACGAAACCGCCGTCGTGATGGGCGACGTGACCTTGGGGCGGGATGTCTCGATCTGGCCCATGAGCGTGCTGCGGGGAGACGTCAATTTCATCACGATAGGTGAGCAGACCAATATTCAGGATGGCTGTGTGTTGCATGTCACCCATCGCAGCCAGGCCAACCCGGAGGGGTTTCCCTTGCGCGTCGGGAATGGCGTCACGGTGGGTCACAAGGTGGTGCTGCACGGCTGCACGGTGGGAGATCTCTGCTTGATCGGCATCGGGGCGGTGGTGATGGACGGCGCGGTGATCGAGGACCGGGTCATGGTGGGCGCCGGCGCCCTGGTGCCGCCCGGCAAGCGGCTGGAAAGCGGATACCTCTATGTGGGCAGCCCCGCACGCCCGGTGCGAACGCTCAAGGATGAGGAACTGGAATACCTGAGTTATTCCAAGGATGGTTATATTCTGCTCAAGAATCAGCACCAGCGCCGGTCCTGAGGAGAGGCCGAGTGCGAATAACGGCTTACCCTTGGGTTTGATCTGAGGGGGAACCACGCCTGTCGGCTTCCAGCCTGGCGATGACGGGCGCGGTGTCCGGCCGGATTCCCCGCCACAAGCGGAATGCCTCCGCCGCCTGTTCCACCAGCATGCCGATGCCATCCACGCTCAGGCGGGCGCCCGCCGCCCGTCCCCAGCGCACGAAGGGCGTCGGCTCCTTGCCGTAAGCCAGATCGTAGCAGCATCCCGCTGCGGTCAAGAGGCCGTCGGGGAGTGGCGGCAGTTCGCCGCTCAGGCTGGCGGCGGTGGCGTTGAGCAGGATGTCGCACGGCATTCCGCCCAGTTCATCCAGACCGCAACCAGTGACCGGACCCAGGTCACCCCATTCCGCCGCCAACTGCCGAGCCTTTTCCGGTGTTCGATTGGCGATGACGATGCGCGCCGGCTGTTGCAGTAGCAGCGGTTCGAGGATGCCCCGTGTGGCGCCTCCGGCGCCCAGGATCAGCAGGGTCTTGCCGGTCAGGTCGATTCCCAGATTGTGAGTCAGGTCGCGGACCAGTCCGATGCCATCGGTATTTTCCCCGAGTATCCCGCCATCGGGTTGCGGCGCCAGGGTATTGACCGCTCCGGCGCGTCGGGCACGCTCGCTGAGCGTGTCGGCCAGGCGAAAGGCCAGTTCCTTCAGCGGAACGGTGCAATTGAGGCCGCGTCCGCCAGACCCGAAAAAGTCCCGTACCGCGACTTCGAAGCGCTCGGGCGTAACGTCCTCGGCGGTATAGGTCAGCGTGGCGCCGGTCTGCTCCGCGAACAGGGTGTGAATCCGGGGGGATTGGCTGTGGTGGATGGGGTGGCCGAAGACGGCGTAACGGTCGGTTGGGGTCATGGTTCAGGGGGACGAAGGTTGTGCATGGGCTACTGTTGAATCGCGCACCGCTCGCGCTTTCGCGTCTGAGGATCGGCGCCAATAAATGAGCAGGTACCTCCCCACTCCTTCTCCCTCTGGGAGCATAAGTATCTACACAAGTCCTTCTCCAGAAAGCATAAGGCTTTAGGGTGTGGGCTAACCGCTTGATATTCCCTAGGTTCCTACCCTCACCCCTAACCCCTCTCCCTCCTGGAGAGGGAAATAAAATCAATAACTTGCTTGTGTGTAGATACTTATGCTCTGGGAGAGGGCTGGGGAGGGGATTTCAAATGAAGCTTTACCTGTTCATCCATCCATAAATCAGTCATCCGCCTAGGGCTGGAGGCGTTATCCATAGCCGCGGGTCTCGCGTTGGCCCAGGATTGGGTCGCCAAGTACTTCCGGGCAGTTTCGGACGTCCGGCGTTCCCGTTGGCTTCGGCTCCGCTCAGCCAACGGGAACACAGGGCGTCCCTCGCGGGGCTGCCGGGCCTGCCTGTGCGATGCACTCAGACAGACCCTTCCCCTCGACTCCGTTCAGGGAACGAGCCGGACAGCTCGGCGGCATCGAAAATGGGCCGTTAATTGCGGCCAAATCCTGGGTGATTATGGTCTTGATTTGGGCATCAGGGTAACAGAAGCCGTGGGGAGCCGGGATCATTCCCCACCAGGATGTCACCAAGGGCATCGGTGATGCCCTCATGGAAAGACCGTCGTTCGCGGACATCCAGGTAGTTCATTTCCACCCGACCCGGGGTCAAAAGCCGCGATTCCGGAGCCATGGCCAGCTTTGTGCTTGGATAGCACATTGATTTTACGGCTTTTTTATATGGCTTGAATTATGCCTTACAGCCTGAGTGAGCACATCAGGAGGAATACCCATGAATGAGCCCAATCACCTGCAGGCAGTGGCCTTGCTGCTGACCGCCGCCCTGACTTCCAGTGCGCCAAACCAGGCCAGATATTCCCATAACCAGGTCGGCCTGCTGGCTTTCGAATCCTTCGCTGGCGGATCCTGGATCGACCTGCCGAGAAAACACCTCGCCCAATCATCGCTAGGGCCTGCGAGTGGGACCCGAGATTTACCGCTCCATGCCGGTCACGCGCATCACCGGCAACCCACCAAGGGATAGGGAGTAGACGCAGGAATAGCGGGCAGATGTGTTTCTAAAATCGGGCGGTTTAGCGCTGCAAGGCGGACCGGCGCCTTGCCGTGTTTCGCCGGAAACGTACGCCGCCGGTAGGTTTGCAGGGTCCTTACTCTGCCGCTCGCCCTGCTTATTCCTGCTGACAGTTCGGTCTGATGCCCGGGCTGTCTTAATTCCTCCGCGCACTTCCGTTTAGCGCTGGCTGTTTCCTGATGGGCAACACTGCAAAGAATAGGGTTCTTGAACTCCCGGGGTGAAAAGCCCATCTTAGAGGTCGGAAACCTGCGTTCTCGCCCCCCTCATCGGCTTGTCCCTCCCTCTTCTCCCAATTCTTGACAGGCCATTGCGCGGTGTAGAGAGCCTCTTTCCCCAAATGATGGAGAAAAAACCATGTTGACGCGTATGATTTCCGAGAAGTTTCATCACCTGACGGAGTGGGTGACGCCCGTCTTTGCCGAGGATACCTGGCGCAGTCTGATGATCGTGGCAGTCATGGCCGTGCTGATGGCGCTGGAGTCCACCTTTGCGCGAACCGATCGGCGCTCGCGGGATTACCGGCAATCCTATCTGGCGAACTTCGGTGTGTTGTTCTTCAACGACACCTTGTTGTCACTGCTGTCGGTCGGCTCTCTGTGGCTGATTGCCAGCCACTATGCAAACTGGGGTCTGTTGAGTTCCCTCGACGATGTCGGCGTCAAGGCGCTGGTGTCCTTCGTCCTGCTGGATTTGACCCTGTATCTGTGGCACCGGGCCAACCACCGTTTTGACTGGCTCTGGCGATTCCACAAGGTGCATCACAGTGACATCGTCATGAATGTCTCCACCGCCTTTCGCCTGCACTTCGTCGAGGTCTTTCTCACGGCGCTGGTCAAAGCGGTGTTCATCGTCGCGGTGGGTGTGGATGCCGCGATCGTCATGGCCAACGAGGCCCTGATCACGCTCTGCGTGTTGTTCCATCATGCGCGCATTCATGTGCCCGGAGAGCGCCTGCTGGCCAGGGTGGCCATCATGCCCTACCTGCACCGCACCCATCATTCGGCGGCGCGTGTCGAGCATGACAGCAACTATGGGGCCGTCTTCACGCTTTGGGATCGTTGGTTCGGGACCTTGTCCGAGGCTGAGCCGGCCGTCGTCGGCTTGCACAACGTACCGGGTCAGAATCTGCTGGAATTGTTGAAGTTCGGTTTCATGCCCAACACGCCCGCCTTGCCCAGGCCCGCGCATAGCCCCGAGGGCTTGCGGCAGATGATTGCCGAGGCGGCCTACTACCGGGCGGAGAAGCGCGGTTTCGTGCCGGGCGATGAATTACGCGACTGGATCGAGGCCGAGCGCGAATGCCGCGAGTTGCATCCCCAGTCCTGATTCCGATAGCGAATTACCCGGGGTGACGGCGACGGGTCGCCAGTAGAGTGGGAGAATCCGGCATTGTCGAGTAACACCGTGCGCATCAACTCTTCGTTTTGCCGCCAGGCGGCCCGGCGCGGAGAAGCCTGGGCTATGACTTCAACCGGCTCCGCCAGTGAAGGTGCGACGAGCTTTCAGCCTTCCCGCAGCCACTCGGCGACGCTCCTGGCGTAATAGGTCAGGATGGCGTCGGCGCCGGCCCGCTTCAGTGACAGCAGCGCTTCCAGCACGGTCTTCCGCTCGTCCAGCCAGCCATTCTGGGTCGCCGCCTTGAGCATCGCGTATTCGCCGCTGACCTGATAGGCGAATGTCGGCGCGCCAAACTCATCCTTGACGCGGCGAATGATGTCCAGGTAAGGCAGGCCGGGTTTGATCATGACCATGTCGGCGCCCTCCGCCAAGTCCAGTTCCACTTCTCGCAAGGCCTCGTCGCTGTTGGCGGGGTCCATCTGATAGCTGTATTTGTCGCCAGTCCCCAGATTACTCGCCGAACCCACCGCATCGCGGAAGGGTCCGTAGAAGGCCGAGGCGTATTTGGCGGAATAGGCCAGGATGCGGGTGTTGACGTGGCCCGCATGTTCGAGGGCTCCACGAATCGCGCCGATACGCCCGTCCATCATGTCCGAGGGCGCGACGATGTCCGCGCCGGCCTCGGCATGCGACAGCGCCTGGCGGGTCAGCACTTCGAGGGTAGCGTCGTTCAGGACATAACCCCGTTCATCGATGAGCCCATCCTGTCCATGCGTGGTGAAGGGGTCCAGAGCGACATCGGTGATCACACCCAATTGGGGCAGGGCGGACTTGATCGCCCTGACCGCCCGCTGCGCCAACCCGTCGGGGTTGAATGCCTCGGCGGCATCGAGGCTTTTACTGCCGGCGGGTGTGACGGGAAAAATGGCCACGGCCGGGATGCCCAGATCGACGGCTACGCGGCATTCCCGGACTAATTCGTCGAGGCTGAGCCGTTCGACGCCAGGCATCGAGAGGACTGGCTCTCGTTGCCCCAGCCCCTCGATCACGAACAATGGGTAAATGAGGTCATCGGTGCTAAGACGGCTTTCCCGCATCAGGCGTCGGCTGAAATCGTCGCGGCGCATGCGACGCATGCGGCTACGGGGGAATGAAGCAAAAGTGGTGCGAGACATGGAAAAAAGTCGGTAAACCGCAAATAACCGCATAGTGTATTAAAGCCACGCGGGTTATGATAGGCGGGATTGTGCTGCCTTTCACGGAGTGACCTTGATGAAGTTCAATAAATTCGTATCGGATGCTGGTTTCTGGATGGCCCTAGTCTGGATGATGTTGGCGGGTTCTCATGTGGCCCGCGCCGCGGAAGAACTAGCCCCACCCCAACTCGTTATCCAGCGTACCGCCGATCAACTGCAAAGTTCTCTTCAGAAGCCCGAGTACAAAACGGATTTCAAGAAGGCGACGGCGCTGGTGGACAAGATCATCTATCCGGTGGTGGATTTTGATCGCGTCTCCATCCTGGTGCTGGGCAAGCACTGGCGCACCGCGACCACGGCGCAGAAGGAGCGCTTCAAGCAGGAATTCCGCATGCTGCTGGTCAGAACCTACACCACGGCGTTCACGGAATATTCGGACTGGAAAATCCGCTACCTGCCGCTTGAAGACAATACCGACAAGAAAGCCCTGGTGAAGACCGAAATCCTCCAGTCCGGAGGGCAACCGGTCGCCATCAACTACCGCATGGTGCAGGAAGGGGCCAACTGGAAAGTGTATGACGTGCTGATCGAAGGTATCAGCCTGTTGCAAAACTATCGGACCAGCTTCAGTGACGAAGTGGAGCAGACCGGGTCACTGGATCAATTGATCACCCATCTGGCCGAGCGCAATGCCGGTGCGATGCGTGAACCGATCGGCTCACCCGGCGGCAAGCAAGGTTCCTAATCCAGCCAGTCGCGCGGCTTGAGGAAATCGGTGTAGAGCCGCGCTTCGGCGCTGCCGGGTTCGGGCTTCCAGTTGTAGCGCCAGTGCGCCACCGGAGGCAAGGACATCAGGATGGATTCGGTGCGGCCGCCCGACTGGAGACCGAACAGCGTGCCCCGGTCGTACACCAGGTTGAATTCCACGTAACGGCCGCGGCGGTATAGCTGAAAATTCCGTTCACGCTCGCCAAAAGCTGTGTTCTTGCGTTTCTGTATGATCGGCAGGTAAGCCTGTGGATAGTGATCGCCGACACTGCGCAGAAAGTCGAAACAGCGCTCGAAACCCCATTGATTCAGGTCGTCAAAGAACAGCCCGCCTATCCCCCGCGTTTCATTGCGATGCTTCAGGAAGAAATAATCGTCGCACCACTTTTTGTACCGGGGATACACGTCCTCGCCGAAGGGCTGGCAGGCCGCGTGTGTGCGGCGATGCCAGGCGATGGCGTCTTCCTCGAAGGGGTAATAGGGGGTCAGATCGAAACCGCCCCCGAACCACCAGACCGGGGCCTCCCCTTCCTTTTCGGCCAGGAAGAAGCGCACGTTGGCGTGGGACGTCGGCACGTAGGGATTGCTGGGATGAATGACCAGCGAGACGCCCACGGCCTGGAAGCCCCGACCGGCCAGTTCCGGGCGGCTGGCGGTCGCCGAGGGCGGCAGGGTATTGCCGGTGACGTGAGAAAAATTGACCCCACCCTGCTCGATGACCGAGCCCCCCGACAGCACCCGGGTTCTGCCGCCGCCGATGCCGCTCTCGTAACGCCAGTTGTCCTCCACGAAGCGGGCGTCGGTTTCCTCCGCCTCCAGACCCTGGCAAATCCGGTCTTGAAGGTCGAGAAGGTAGGCCTTGACGGCATCGATGTCGGGCGCGCTCATGAACACTCCTGCGGACTGGGGGCTGTTGGAAGTGGCAAGGCAGGACGCACTGCCGCTGCCGGCCGCGTGCCTGCCCGAAAGTTCCTGGATTCTAGCACGGGCGCCGCTCATACCCCCTTGGTGGGGTTTCACCCGGCGCGGTATGCCAGCAAGGGAGCATGCTCTTGAACGTAGCATCGGCGGCCTACGAAGAACTGCACGCCTTTATGCAGCGGCCTGGCTTCGAGCACTGGGCGCAGCGGTTGCCGGAGCAACTGCACCGCGCCTTTGCCACGGACCGGCATGGCGACTGGGATCGCTGGCGGGACATACTCCAGCACCTGCCCACCTTGCCGGCGGAGCGCCGGGAATTGAATGCAGCCGCCATCACCGTCGAGGGACCTTGCGAACCCGAGCAGCGCAAGCGGCTCGAATCCCTGCTGCGCGGACTACATCCTTGGCGCAAGGGGCCCTACCGGATGTTTGGTATCCACATCGACACCGAGTGGCGCTCGGACCTGAAATGGGACCGGCTGGCGGCCGCGCTGAACCCGTTGTCTGGCCGGACTGTGCTGGATGTGGGCTGTGGCAGCGGCTATCACGCCTGGCGAATGCTGGGCGCCGGCGCCGCTCGCGTCATCGGCATCGATCCGACCCTGCTCAGCGTGGCCCAGTTTCTGGCCGTCAAACATTTCGTGGGCGGGCACCCCGTGGATGTGCTGCCGATCGGTATCGACGAGGTCCCGCCCAACCCGCGGGTGTTCGATACCGTATTTTCGATGGGCGTGCTCTATCACCGTCGCTCCCCGCTGGATCATTTGCTGGAATTGAAGGGCTGCCTGCGCCAAGGGGGGGAACTGGTGCTGGAGACGCTGGTGATCGAGGGCGGCCTCGGCGAGGTGCTGGTTCCCGAAGATCGCTATGCCCAGATGCGCAACGTCTGGTTCATTCCCTCCTGTCTCACCCTGGAGTCCTGGCTAAAGCGCTGCGGTTATCGAAACATCCGTCTGGTGGATGTCAGCCGAACCACGTCCGAGGAACAGCGATCGACAGACTGGATGCGGTTCCAGTCCCTGGCGGATTTCCTCGACCCCGTCGATCCCCTGCGCACGGTCGAAGGGCTGCCCGCGCCGCGGCGGGCCATTTTTCTGGCGGAAAGCCCCTGACTGGGCCGGGCCATTCAATAGCCATTTTCAGGACTAGATCCCATGAGTACATCCCGCATTGGTTTTGTCAGTCTCGGTTGTCCCAAGGCGCTGGTCGACAGCGAACGCATCCTGACCAAGCTGCGCGCCGAGGGCTACGAACTTTCGCCCACCTATCGGGACGCGGATCTCGTGGTGGTCAATACCTGCGGCTTCATCGACGCCGCTGTCGAGGAATCGCTGGACGCCATCGGTGAAGCCCTGCGCGAGAATGGCAAGGTCGTGGTGACCGGCTGCCTGGGCGCGCGCGAGGACGAGATCCGCGCCCGCCATCCCGCCGTGCTGAAAATCACGGGCGCGCATGCGTACGAGGAGGTGGTCGCCGCCGTGCATGAACACTTGCCGCCGGCGCACGATCCCTACGTGGACCTGGTGCCGCCCGAAGGCATCAAGCTGACGCCCCGCCACTACGCCTACCTGAAGATATCCGAAGGCTGCAATCATCGCTGCACGTTCTGCATCATCCCCTCGCTGCGGGGCGACCTGGTCAGCCGCCCGATCGGTGAGGTCATGGGCGAGGCGGAACGGCTGGTGGCGGCGGGCGTCAAGGAACTGCTGGTGGTCTCGCAGGACACCAGCGCCTATGGGGTGGACCGGGCCTACCGGACGGACTTCTGGAACGGCCGGCCGCTCAAGACCCGGTTTTACGACTTGGCCCGGGCCCTGGGCGAACTGGGCGTGTGGGTGCGCCTGCACTACGTCTACCCCTATCCGCATGTGGACGAGGTGATTCCCCTGATGGCCGAGGGCAAAATCCTGCCGTATCTCGACATTCCCTTTCAGCATGCCAGCGAGCGCATTCTCAAGCTCATGAAGCGCCCGGCGGCCAGCGAAAAGGTTCTTACTCGCATCCGCCGTTGGCGGGAGATCTGCCCCGATTTGACCCTGCGCAGCACCTTCATCGTCGGCTTTCCCGGTGAGACCGAGGAGGATTTCGAGGAGTTGCTGGATTTCCTGGATGTGGCGCAACTCGACCGGGTCGGCTGTTTCGCCTACTCCCCGGTCCAGGGCACCGTCGCCAACGACCTGCCCGACCCCGTGCCGGAGGACATCAAGCAGGAACGGCTGGCGCGGTTCATGGAGTTCCAGGCCCACATCAGCGCCGATCGGCTGGAAGCCCGCGTGGGCCGGCGCGAGAGGGTGCTGATCGACGAAGTGGTCGAGGAAGGCGCGGTGGGCCGTAGTCGCGCGGACGCGCCTGAGATCGACGGTCAGGTGTTCATCGACGGCGCCACCCACCTCAAGGTGGGCGAATGGGTCGAGGTCGAGATCGAGGAAGTCGACGAACACGACATGTGGGCGCATCTGATCGATTGAGGGGACGAGGGTAGAGGTACGTATTACCGGCCCTGAATGAATGGAAATGCCCTATAGCGAAGGGACTTGAGGGGATCAAGGAAAGACAATAATCGTGTCTAACCCTTTTCCGTGACCATGGGCTGGTCTCCGTTGGCTTGAAATGCAGCAATGGTTATAAAGCCAAACCACAGCGCTGGATAAGGATTAAAATCCCCATCTTGCATCAATCAAGGAACGAGTTTTCATGACTGGTCTATTCGAGATTCTCCCCGACTTTTTTAGCCACTGGCTTGGCGTTCCGATCACCGCCAATCCCCGTGTGGTGATCAATGTTGTTGCCGCCTTGCTGCTCCTGTTTCTGGGCTGGTATGTGGGACAAGCCATCCGAGCGTGGTGGCATCTTCGTCGCGCTGTGCGGGATTTGGCCGGTGTCCGTCAAGAAAACGCCGGAATCATTACCAAGGATGAGCTTCGGCAAGTGTTCAGCGCCACTTTCTTCGCCAGCGCATGGAACGGCTTCCGCGACACATTGCATGAGCAATATGACTACCAAGGCGGACAGCGAAGTTTGGTGAGCATCCGGTCCACCTTGCCAGCCGAAGCCATCTTCAGCCCCCAATCGTTGGTGGATGCCCGACTGAATGTCGAATTCTTCAAGCACTTGCCGGGCATCCTGACAGGAATCGGCATCATCGGAACCTTTTATGGGCTGATTAACGGTATCCAGCATTTCGACCCTTCCCTTCTGGCCAAGGCGAAGACTGACCCCGCCCAAATGGAGAAACTGTTCAATGGGTTGAAAGTCCTGTTTGAAGAAGTCCAAGGTGCGTTCATCGCCTCGTTTTTTGCTATTGGGGCGGCGATGCTGATTACTTTGCTAGAAAAAGTATTGCTCAATGTCTGTTACCGGAAACTGGAGGCGCTTTGCCGGATGCTGGACGCGCTGTATGAAGGTGGAGTGGGTGAGGATTACCTCGCCTCGCTAGTTAAATCCTCATCGGAAAGCGCAACGCAAACCGCACAGCTCAAACAGAGTTTGGTAACGGAATTATCCGAACTGTTACGGGAGCTGAATGCAAAGCAGATTGAACAATCCGAAGCGCTTGGCAATCTGCTATCAGCAAAAATCCAGGAGCATATCGAAGCCAACGAAAGCCACGGTAAACAGTTTCGCAATGAACTCAAGGAGGGGTTGGCTGAAATTGGTGAAAAAGTTGTCGGCGTGACGGGTGGTCAAGGCGACACCATGACGGGCATGCTGGAACACTTGATTCAAACCTTCTCGGCCAATATTCAAAATACCTTCGGTATCCAGATGAAAGGTCAGGCCGACATGATGAAATCGGCTACTGATTCCATGGCGGCTATGCAAGCTGGCTTTAAAGAACTGCTGGAAGATCTGCGCAACTCAGGCAAATCAGAGCGTGAAGATTTGACGGCTAAGGTCATGTCCTTAGTCGGGACGCTTGAAACCCAGCAAGGTAAACTTGAAAACCAAATGACCGCGTTTATTGAATCCATACATACACAGATTGGTGAGAGCCAGCGTGAAACCATGGTTCAAATGAAGGAAAGTCTTAAAGAGATTCAAGGCTCGGTTGGAAGAATTCTTCTGGATATGGATAGGGATCGAAAGGAAACAATTTCTTTGGAGCGGGAACAGCATCGAGAATTTGCAGAAACATCGAAGCGCCTCGTCACCGACATGGGCGCTCAAGTGGGTGGCTTGGTCGAACGCAACCAGCAGGTGGTCGAGTCGATGGGGGAAAAGGTTTCCGTCCAGTTGAGCGACAGCCTGACAGCCGTTCACGCTTCCGTGAACCAACTACTCGCGGGCATGGAGCAAGATCGGCAGGCTACCGCAGCGGCGGAGCGGGAGCAGCATCGAGAATTTGCCGAAACGTCGAAACGCCTTGTCACCGACATGGGCGCTCAAGTGGGCGGCTTGGTCGAACGCAACCAGCAGGTGGTCGAGTCGATGGGGGAAAAGGTTTCCGCCCAGTTGAACGACAGCCTGACGACCGTTCATGCCTCCGTCAGCAAGTTCCTAGCGGATATGGAGAAGGAGCGACGGAGTACTGTAGACACGGAGCGGGGTCTTCATCAGCAATTTACCGACACGTCAAAACAACTCGTGTTGGATATGGAAACCCAAATCAGCAAACTGTTGGAAGAAATCAGCAAAACGGTTGTCGCTCTGAACGAAAATGTTACCGCCCTGGACAACACCTCCATCGCAGCCATCAAGGGTATGGGCGAAGGTGCGGCAGGGATTTCCTTGGCGGCACAACAATTCACCCAAGCTGGAAATGTGGTTAGCGGAGTCATGCAACAGGCTGAGACCGTCTCACGACAACTATCCAACAGTACCGATTCGTTGGCACAGGCATCCAAAGCCTTGGATAGCCAGTTGAGCCAGTATGCCGTCACTCGGGATTCACTCACTAGAATGGTCAGCGAAATGAATGTAATGCTGGAAAGGGCCAAATTGGAGACTGGAGTGAATCAACAGATCGTCGAGGACATGCGCCGTATGGTGGCCAGCTTTGGCGTACTCAAGGATGACATGGATGATTTTGTGGAGAACGTCTCCAAGTTATTAGCTGAAACGATGGCTAAATTCAGGCAAGACATGGGAACGCATAACGCGGCATTCCACAAACATCATGCCGATACACTCAACCAAGTCGCCTCTGCGTATGAGCCCTTGGCGGCATCTATCGGCGGTCTTACGGAAATGGTTGCCAAAACGAGGCAGAGCTAATGCTCTCGCATGGCATCCGCACCCCGCGAGCAAAGGAAGAAGGCGAAAAGCCGTTCTGGATTTCCTACGCCGACTTGATGACCGCGATGATGATGCTGTTCCTCATCGTGATGACATTCTCGCTGGTCATTATTACCAATCCCGGTCCCGAGTTGGATCATTTGAAAAAGGTCGAACAACTCTGCGACCAGATCAAAGCGGCGGCCAAGGATGTTCAAGGTGTAATCGTCGATTGTGTCAATAATCGTATTGACTTTGGTATTCAAGCCCAATTCGGCAACAACGATTCAAAACTAACCGATAACGCCAAACAAAAGCTGCGCGAATTCGTACCTGTTTTGTTGGCGGTGGCCCGAAAAGATCAGGGCAAGTTGCTTAAACGGGTAGTGGTGGAAGGTTACGCTTCGCCCACCGGCAGCTATTTGCTTAACCTCCAACTGAGTATGCGGCGGGCTGAAACCGTACTGTGTAGTCTGTTTGAACCGGCCAAATCGAATGAAATACCGCTATCCATCGCAGATAAACAGATGGTGCGTGATTTGTTTCTGGTAGGTGGCTACAGTTTCAATAATGGGCAAGGTAAAACCGAAGCGGAAATGCGCCGGGTTGAATTTAAGTTGGATTTTCTAGGGTTTGAGGAGCAAGCTCCGCTCACAACTACCAATGCCATAGAGAACTTTGGTCAATGCTTATAACGTGCGTGGAGTATTCAACATGACCGACAAACTTTACCTTAATAGAATTACGATTAACCCCGGGCAATGTGGTGGACGTCCTTGTATACGCGGTACGCGCTTGCGCGTCTGTGACATTCTCGAACTTTTGGCAGCAGGCGCTTCCAGCGAAGAAATATTGGAGGATTATCCTATTGAAAAAGAGGATATATTGGCTGCTCTTCACTATGCTGCCCGACAAACCGACCATGCCGTCTTGAAAGTGGCATGAAATACCTTGTTGATAATCAGCTACCTGCAGCACTAGCAAGGTTTTTGGAAACGAACGGTTTTGAGGCCTCGCATGTCTATGACCTTGGGCTTAATTTAGCGCTTGACCGGGAAATTTGGGCTTATGCAAAAGCCAACGGATTTACAGTCATTAGCAAGGATGATGATTTTTTCCATCTTGCTACGCTGGATGAGAGCGGCCCGCCTTTGGTATGGGTGCGCCTTGGCAATTGCCGGAAAACGGCATTGCTGACTAAATTCAATGAATGCTTGCCAAAAATTTCGGAACTATTGCAGTCAGGCCAAAAAGTTATCGAGATAAGATAAGAGTACAGTGATTTTTTCCCCATAGAGTTACTCAAAAAACCACACAAATACATGAATTGTTCTGTAAAACAATGACTTGACGCTTCCGGCGATATTTTATTAAGTACCTAATCGATCAAGAAAACGCTGTATTTTTATCTGTTTTTATTATCAAAATTAAGCATGCCAAGGTGATGGTCTCATGCGATACCTAGACCTATTTACTGGATATGTTCGGGAATACGAAAGAAATTTTCCGATGCCTGCGTTTAATAAGTCTATGCAGTATATGGAGGAAGTAGGAAAACAGATCGAAGAAAAACTAAATGGCGTGGAACTGGGAGAGCCTAACCCAAAATTAGTGCATCAAACGATTGAGAAGTTTTTCGCTTGGGCATCAATACGCACAACTAGAAAATTTAGTTGGTTGGAGGTAGCTTTATTGTGCCGTGGATTATTAGTTGACACTCCTGAAAAGAGCGCTTTGATACAGTCAAACCTTGCTTTCAAGGTTTTTGTCGGACGGTTTTTCCGCCTCCATCAAGAGTATGTAATGAGTGCGTATTGCTGGCAGGGCTTGCTCAATGCGTACCTGAATAGCTCTCCCCGCCAAGATCCCACAATTTCAGACAACTGGCAGGCGTTAAGGCTTTTTTTACACGATACTCTGGATGCTGTTGCCAATCAATCGCGCTTCAAACCTCGCTGGCTGGATGCACTAATTACTCATCGGATTGTGCTAGAGGAGAACGCAACGCAGACTTTGGCGGAAGAAGCCTTACAAGGACGTATGGAGAGGGTAAAGCGCATCGCTCACGAAGTATATATTCCGCCAACAAGCTGGTTCTGGCCTGAATTACTGGTGTCTCAAATAGATGTGCTTACTACTTATCATGATAACCAATTCAAAGCATTCATAGACAACGTATTACCGCAACTTCAAGAGCGCAAAGAATATTTAGATGATGGGCTGGCCAAGATACTTGACCGCTATGCCAAATGTGCCAACTTTGAACGACATCAAGAACTCAAAAACAAGGTGGTTTCTCGCTGGAAAAGTCCTTCACTGGAAAAGCAGCGCGATTGGGAGCGGGTGTCTCCAGAAGCCAAACGGATGGTGCAGCGCTGGCTTGCTCAGGAAGATATCACCGAAATTTTAGGGGAGCTAGTCGATGATAATAGGCGATATGAATTTTGGCTTCAATTTCTTGATCAAATAGAATATACGTTCGTTTGGTTGGGTAGTCAAGCTAGGGATGCTTTTCCACATCTATTATTAAGCCGCCAAGGCAGATGTGCATCATTGACAAATACAAAACTAGATAACAATGCCATTGTAATGAAACTTGGCAATATTTTCATCGTCGAATCTGGCGCCATAGCTGGTGGCAAATGCTGGGCATATTTGGAAGATAAGATAAAACCATTATTTCGATTAAGCACTATTAATTATGACAGTATCAGAGATGAGCAAAAATGTCTATTCAGGGATGTTCGGGGTAAAGGCTATGGGCTTGTTCATATAAATCATGATTGGGAAGGTGTTTTTCAACATGAGTTGAATCGACTAAATCTAAAACCAGATTCTATGAGCTTTGATGAAGTTATTGAGCGCTATCAGCTACGGCTTGAAAGCTTACCTAGTGGCACGGAAATCATACGGCATAAATATTCTACAGGAACACTCGCTTCCTTGCTTATCAAAAATGGATTTTCGAGCAATAGTAAAGAAGGCATTTATTATAGATCGGTACAAAAACCTTCGCATGATTCAAAGAGAAGAATTACTCCGGCAGGTATCGATAGTAAAATTTTAAAAAATCCAACACCTGCACTAGGCTCGCGCAATTATCAGGATAAAATTTCAATTCTTAATAGCAGAGAAGAGATCTTTACATTAAAGGAAATTCTTGATCGTCATCAATTACATGTTGAAATAATGGCTAAAGGTTGGGAAAGAGTCCGCTATCATGAGTCTGATGGTTTTCTAGCCGATTTTTTGCGTCAAAATGGTTTTGAGTTACGCGAAGATCGAAATTATTATCGTGGTCCGCGCAAAAAATAACTGGATTAATTTATGCTCTTCAAAAGGAAGCCAAGCAGGTCTCAAGCTTTGGTAATAAGGCCTTCTTTCGAAGGCATCATCTTCCAAAGTTCTCCAAATCATGACCGTACAGCCTATCTCACCCAATTAGCCGAAATAGGGTTGGTCACACCTATAGAAAATGGCTATATCCTTAGTTGGCCAGATTTGTACGAATTAGCCGATGACTCTGAACATGAAGACAGTATCGGTCTGCTTGGATTGCCGCCTTGGTGCGACGCCCGACCTGCACTGTCAAGCAATGGGGCGCTGACTGACCTCGATTTCCGCATCAACCTCAATGGCTGGCGCAATCAGAACGGAATTCCTCTGCGTGGGGCCGGACGGGTACAGGGTGGTTTGATTGAGATTGACGGGCAGCAATGGCTGTTGCGCCGGCCTGCCTGGGCCTTGGCCGATGCGGTGATTCGCTTTGCATCCCTGCCATCTTCCGAACGCACCACAGAGGTGAACTATCAACACTGGGGGCGGATTCGCCGCCTGGCGCTTGCGGCAGAAGCAAACCTCGACGATTTTCTGGCCAAGACCATCGTGTTGACGCCGGAAACCTTGAGTCTGGAACTCGAACGTCTCGACAACCCGGCAAGTCTTGATGAATCCGGCCCTATGGCATCGGCAATTCGGGTAACTCCAACCTTTCAGGATGCCCCGTCGGACTGGCTGGCGCGTTTCGACTCTCTGCGCACCATCCCCGATTATTACAACCTGCCACAAGCGGGTGGCGGCTTGATCCATGTCGCCATTTCGGAACCGGTCAAACAGGTACTGCGGGAGATCAAGCGGATGCCGGGGCGAGTGGCGCGTAGTCCGAGGGCGCAGGCGTTTATTCGCAATCCTTACGCCGTTTTGGGCGAGGCCGCCGAAACGGTGATTACGCCGAAAAGCCATGAAGCCTCGCTGCATAGCGCGGACATTGTCTTTTACACCTTTGAGCTTGCCGCCGAACGGGACGGCAAGGGCAATATCCTCTCTGTCTTTCTGGACTTGGAGGCTACCCGTAGTGGCGCCATTCCCGCTTATCATCGCCATAAATTCCAGACGCCCGAAGCGCTATCGCGGTTGATTACAGAAATCCGGTGTCAATTGGACGACGGTTATCCCTGCTTCAACTGGCAGGGCCATGAGGTGGAATTGCGCGGCGATGCCGAGGATAAGCTTCAGCAATTGCGAGCTTGGCATGAGCGCTGGCGACATCCCGTTCCAGGGATCACTTACGAAGAGGTCTATGAGTTTCCCGACTACGCCCAGCGCGTGATTGAGATTGGGGAGCGCAAGCCGTATTACTCGCCATTCATCTTCAAGACTGAAGAGCAAGCCCCTTGGCTGGATGTCAGTACCCTGGTTGGGATTGGCGCGGAACCAGACAGTGCTGGGATGTTCATCCACACCCAGGCGGAACTGGATCGGTTTGCCAATGCTACCGAGCAAGCCAAGGCAGAAAGCAAAGAGGCATTTGACTATCCCGGATTGGACCAGCCGATTCGTTTGGCCGAGGCTGAAGCTCTGATCCCTTTGGTTCAAGGCGTCATCAATGCCACCCGTGAAGGTAAGCCGCCGACGGCGGTGAACAAAATCGCGAAAACCCGGCAGGGTATGGTGATTGCGACCAATCTTGAAGCCATCGAATACACCGAAGGCCAACAGGATGGGCAGGAAGACTCGGCTCGACCGATATTTGCCAAGACCTCAACCGCGGGCCTGGAATTGCCCTCTGCTTTGCAAGCTGAGTTGAAAACGCATCAGCGTATCGGTGTGGCATGGCTACAGCATCTTTGGCGCAATAGCCCCGCCGTTTATTCAGGTTGCGTGATGGCCGATGACATGGGTTTGGGCAAAACGCTGCAATTGTTGACCTTTATCGTCTGGCATTTGCAACAGCCTGACGCCTTACCGGCCTTGGTCGTCGCGCCGGTCAGCTTGTTGGAAAACTGGCAAAACGAGATCAAGAAATTCTTCAAGCCTGGCTGCGTCCGGGTGTTGACCTTGTATGGCAAAGCTCTGGCTGAAAAGAAGCTGCCCCAATCAGCCATCGACGCACGTTTGCTGGATGACGGCCTGACGCGGTTTCTGATCGACGGCTGGCTAGGGGACGCCAATCTGGTATTGACGACTTACGAAACACTGCGCGATTTATCCATTTCACTCGGTCAACAAGCCTGGAGCATCATGGTCTGCGATGAAGCGCAGAAGATCAAAACCCCCGGCACGTTGGTCACGGATGCCGCCAAGGCGCAAAAGGCTGGCTTCAAGATTGCCTGCACGGGAACACCGGTCGAAAATTCTCTGACCGATTTATGGTGTTTGTTCGATTTTGTGCAACCCGGTTTGCTCGGGCCGCTTAACCGTTTTGGCCTGAACTATCGCCGCCCCATCGAGAATGCCAGTGGCAACACCGAGCAGAGTGGGGCGCTGGAGCGATTGAAAGCCTTGATCGAACCACAATTGCTGCGCCGCACCAAA
>Ga0172367_10000812_pt1 | contig 47074 bp, 14 predicted proteins | sample Lak10m_FD_114542 | JGI IMG/M metagenome (GOLD analysis project Ga0172367, IMG submission 114542) | Freshwater microbial communities from Kabuno Bay, South-Kivu, Congo - kab_022012_10m | ecosystem: Environmental > Aquatic > Freshwater > Lake | place: Democratic Republic of the Congo: South-Kivu...
AGCAACGTGTGGGGCAGCGTGACCAGCGCGCCGCCTGCGCGGCTGACGATCCTGCCGGCGGCGAAGCCGGACTTCCTGTGGGCGGTGCGTGGCGGGGGCGTGGGGGCGGACAATGGTTACGCAGTGGCGACTGACGCGGCGGGGAACGCCTACGTGGCGGGTTCGTTCGCCGGCGATGCAACATTCGGCACTTTCACCCTGACGAATCGAGGAGGGGCAGACGCCTTCATCGTGAAGGTGGATCCGCTGGGGAACTACGTGTGGGCCCAGAGTGTGGGGGGGGCAGGCACGGACTTGGCGCGTGCGGTCGCAGTGGATAGCGCGGGCAATGTCTATGTGGTCGGACGATTTGATCAGATTGGCACGTTCGGTGCCACGTCGCTCACCAACACCGGGGGAGCCGACCCGTTCGTGCTCAAGCTGGATTCCGCTGGCAGCGTGGTTTGGGCGCGGCAGTTTCCCGGCAGCGATGCGTCGGCCAATTCCATCACTGGCATCCAAGTGGACTCAGCGGGCATCATCTATGCCTCGGGGTGGTTTAATGGGACAGTCAGCTTTGGAACGAACAATCTTAATGGGAGTTCTGGCAATAATCCGTTCGTGGTCAAATTGAACGGTCTGGGTGAAGTCGTCTGGGCCAGAGCGGGAGGCGGTGGCAACGGTGGCACGCCATACTACGCGCTGTCGCTTGATTCTGCTGGAGATGTCCTCCTTACTGGCACCTTCAATTCCACCAGCATTTCCTTCGGCTCTATCAATCTCAGCCGTTCCAGTGGAACTGATGCATTTGTGGCCAAGCTGGACGCGACCGGCACCTGGCTGTGGGCCAAGTCAGTTCAATATGGAGACGCGTTCGCTGTCGCGGTGGATTCCGGCCGGAATGTGTTCGTGGGTGGCCAGGTGTATTTCTCCAGCATCGTGGATCCCGGCACCGGCAAGGATGGCTTCGTCGTGAAATACGACCGCTACGGCAACCAGCTCTGGGTGCGACAGGGCACTGGTTCATCTGACAACTCCATCAACGCTCTAACTGTGGCCGCCGACGGCAGCGTGGTTGCCTTGGGCTACTACGGCTCCACCGTGACCTATGAAGGGGTGGCGTTGACCAACGCCGGGAGCAAGGACATCTCCGTGGTGAAATACGACGATCAAGGAACCCTGATTTGGGCCAAGCGCGCGGGCGGCACAGGCGATGATCAACCCAACGGTATCGCCGTCAATGCGGCAGGCACCGTGCACCTCACCGGCACCATCCCGGCGGCGGCCACCTTTGGCACCAACTCCATTACCCCTGTGAGCAGTGGCGAAGTCTTCCTAGCCCGGCTGGGTTTCCCGGCGACAGGGCCGGTTGTCTTCTCGTCGCCCACAAGTCAAACCGTCAACCCGGTTGGGGCAGTCTCGTTTACCGTCGGTGCGGAAGGGGCCTCCCCGTTGTTGTATCAGTGGTTGTCCAACGGAGTGCCAGTTCTTGATGCCACAAACAGCACCTTGTCCATCACCAACCCTCCGCTTGGTTCGTCCGGAAGTCAGTTTTATGTGGTGGTAACAAACTCATTCGGAACGGCCACCAGCACCGTTGCGGTCTTGACCATTCAGCCCGGCTCGCCGCCCGTCATTGGATCGCAGCCAGGCAGCGTCACGGTTGTTGCCGGTGCTTCCGCCAATCTTAGCCTTAGCGCGTCTGGCAGTGGCACCTTGGCCTACCAATGGCGGCGCAACGGGACGAACCTCTCGAACAACGCCTCCATCAGCGGCGCGACCACGGCCACGCTCACGGTCAACAACGTGCAGCAGACCAGCGCGGGCAGCTTCGACGTGGTCATCACCAATGCCTTCGGCGCGGTGACGAGCAGCGTGGCGCTGGTGCGCATCGAGCTGACGCCGAACTTCGCGTGGGCGCGCGGCCACGGCGGTGTTTCTGGCGACTTCGGCTGGAGCGTGGCGGAAGCGCCGGACGGCTCCGTGTATCTCGGCGGCACGATGCAGGGCACCGCCATCTTCGGGACAAACTCGCTGACCAGCGCGGGTTCGGTGGATGCGGTGGTGGTGAAGCACGATGCCGCCGGCAACGTGATTTGGGCGCAGCGCTTCGGCGGAACCGGGGACGACCGGATTTACGCGGTCGCCACGGACTCGGCGGGGAACGTGTTCATCGCGGGACAATTCGTCGGCACGGTCACGTTTGGCGCGGCGGGCAATCTCACCAGCACCGGCGCGGAGGACATCTTCCTCGCCAAGCTGGACTCCACCGGCGTCGCGCAATGGGCGGTGAAGGCCGGTTCCTCCGGCACGGACGTGGCGCGCAGCCTCGCGGTGGATGCGGGCGGCAACCCGCACCTCGCCGGCTGGGTGAAGGGCGCGGCGAACTTCAGCGGCACCGTCGTCACCTACAGCGCGTTGAGCGACATCTTCCTGGCGAAATACGACGGCAACGGCGCGCTGCTCTGGGTGCGGCAGGCCGGCGCGGCGGGCGAGGACCAGGCGCACGCTGTCAAGGTGGATGCCGCCGGCAACGTGTATCTCGGCGGCTACTTCTCCCAGACCGTGTCCTTCGGCGCGGTTTCCCTCACGCGCAGCGGCAGCAGCGCCACCGATGGCTTCGTGGCCAAATACAGCGCGGCGGGCGACGTGCTCTGGGCGAAACAGTTCGGCGCGGGCACCGAGGAGGAGATTGATGCCCTCGCGGTGGATTCCTCCGGCAATGTCTATGCCGCCGGTTACTTCTCCGCCACGCCCACCTTTGCCGGGGAGGCCAACGGTGCGACGGGCAACGGTGCCGCGCTGCTGAAATGGGATTCCGCCGGCAACGAAGTCTGGTGGCGACGGGTGGACAGCTCCGGTGCCGACTACGGCTACGCGGTGGCGGTGGATGCGTTCAACAATCCCGTCATCGCCGTCAGCTTTGCCAGCAGCGTCACGGTTGGCGGCGTGGGTTACACCAGCGCGGGCGGGCAGGACACCCTGGTTGTGAAATACAACGGCAGCGGCGACGTGCTGTGGGCGAAGCAAATCACCAGCGCCAGCACGGAGGAAGTTGTCAGCCTGGCCACGGCGGCCAATGGCGACGTGCTCCTCGCGGGCAATTTCAGCGACAACACGACCGCAGGCCACCTGGCCGTGCGCGGCAACAACAACACCGAGTTGTTCCTCGCCCGGCTGGGCGGCCTGCCCGTGTTCTCCACGCCGTTCCTCGGCGGTGGCGGCTTGGTGGGCAGCAACCTCACGTTGAGCGTCACCGCGCTGGGCGACGGCCTCACCTACCAGTGGCAGCGCAGCGGCACGAACCTTCCGGGTGCGACCGCCGCTCAACTCTCAACGCTCAACTTTCAACCCTCCGATGCCGGTTCCTACTCCGTCGTCGTGGGCAACGCCTACGGCAGCGTGACCAGCGCGGTGTCGCAGGTCACGGCGTATGCGGACCCGCTGGTGCAATGGCAGCAGACTTTCGGTGGTTCTGGAACCGACCTGATGTATGCGAACATGGTTTCAGTTCCCGGCGGCGGCTATCTGCTCGGTGGCATGTCCAGTTCCGGCGTCTCGGGCAACAAGACGGTGGGCACCTATGGCGGACGTGACTTCTGGATTGTGCGCGTGGATGCGGTGGGCGGCAAGCTGTGGGAGACCAATTACGGCGGGAGCGCGGACGAGACGCTGAACCAGGTCATCGCCACGAGCGATGGCGGGTTCCTGCTGGCTGGCAGTTCACGTTCCGGTGTCAGCGGCAACAAGACCAACGAACTCAGCGGCACCGCCAGCATGTGGGCGGTGAAGGTCAACGCCAGCGGCGTCAAGGAATGGGAATTTGGCCTCGGCAGCGGTGGCGTGGGCATTGACGAACTCAACAGCGTGGCGGAAACGACGGACGGTGGCTTTCTGGTGGCGGGTTATGCGGACACGGGTGGATCGGGCGGCGGCTCGGACTGCCGGGTGGCGAAGCTCAACTCCGCAGGAGTGAAGCAATGGGATGCCTATTACGGTGGCACCTCGTATGAGTCGTTTTACACTGTGCTCGCCACACCTGATGGCGGCGCGTTGCTGGGCGGGCGCTCCTCCTCCGGTCCTGGCGGCAACAAGACTTCGGTGAACCGGGGCGGCGATGACTTCTGGCTGGTGAAGATTGACGCCAGTGGCAACCGCCTCTGGGACCAGTCCTACGGCGGCACCACGGTCACGGAGGAGGCCATTCGCAGGATTCTTCCCACAGCGGATGGCGGCTACCTGCTCGCGGGCCACTCGGGTTCGGTCGCCTCCGGGAACAAGACCAGTCCCAACCAGGGCGATCAGGATTTCTGGGTGGTGAAGATTGACGCGCAGGGCAATCCGCAGTGGGACAAGGCCATCGGCGGCACGGCTTACGACTACTTGCAGTCCGCGCACTTGACCAGCGACGGCCGCTTCATCCTGGCGGGCCGCTCGCAGTCCAGTCCGGGCGGTGGCAGCAACAAGACCAGCCCGCGCTACTCGTCCGGTGCGAATGGTGACTATTGGATCGTCTGTCTGGACGCGGGCGGCAACGTGGTCTGGCAGCAAAGCTACGGCGGGACCACGGACCAGCATGCCTATGCCTCCGTGGCATCGCCGGACGGCGGGCTGGTGGTCGGTGGCTGGTCTTCTTCCGGCATCACCGGTAACAAGACCACGCAAGGTTACGGGAGCGAAGACCTCTGGCTGGTGAAGCTCACGGGGGACAGCCCCACCCCTGCGGTGTTCACGCAGCCGGCGACCACGGTCGCGGCTGCCGGGAACAACGTCAGCATGACGGTCATCGCCTCGGGCGCGTCGCTCACCTACCAGTGGCGGCGCAACGGCGTGAACCTGTCCAACGGCGGCAACGTGAGCGGAGCGACCACGGCCACGCTCACGCTCACCGGCGTCACCGAGGCGAACGTGGCGAACTACGATGTGGTCATCACCAACAGTTTCGGCTCCGTCACCAGCGCGGTGGCGCAGGTGCAACTGGCATTGAGTGGGTTGGACACCACATTCGGCGCTTCCGGAAAAGTGACGACACCCATCGGCAGCGCCGAGGAACGTGGTGAAGGCATTGCAGTGCAAAGTGACGGCAAGATCGTGGTGGCGGGCTTTTCCTACAGCGCGGTCAGTTTCAATGATTTTGCCGTGGTGCGTTATCTGGCCAGCGGAGCACTGGACGCGAGCTTCGGCACGGGCGGCAAGGTCACGACGCCCGTCGGCAGCTCGACGGATGAGGGCTACAGCGTCGCTTTGCAAAGTGACGGGAAAATCGTGGTGGGCGGCAACAGTTTCGACGGCAGCACCTACAATTTTGCCGTGGTGCGCTACACCACCACGGGGGCTTTGGACACGTCCTTCAACGGCACGGGCAAGGTCACCACTTCCATCGGTGCGGGTCATGATTTCGGGCACAGTGTTGCCGTCCAAGGCGACGGCAAGATCGTGCTCGCGGGCTACACGCACAATGGAGCCGACAACGACTTCGCGCTCGTCCGCTATCTGTCGGATGGCAGCCTGGACACGGGCTTTGGCACCGGCGGCATAGTGACGACCGCCATTGGCAGCTCCACGGATGAGGCCTTCAGCGTGACGCTGCAAAGCGACGGGAAAATCCTCGTGGGGGGCAATTCCTTCGACGGGAGCACCTATGACTATGCGGTGGTGCGCTACACGAGCAGCGGCGCGTTGGACACCACGTTCAATGGCACCGGCAAGGTGACCGTGGCCGTCGGTAGCGGCCATGATTTTGGACGCAGTGTCGCTGTCCAGGGGGATGGGAAGATCGTGCTCGCGGGCTTCGCGAGCAACGGGGCCAACAACGATTTTGCTGCGGTGCGCCTGAATACCGATGGCAGTTTGGACACGGCCTTTGGATCGGGCGGCAAGGTGACCACGGCGTTTGGCAGTTCCACGGACGAGGCCTTCGGGCTGGCGGTGCAGGCGGATGGGAAGATTGTGCTGGGCGGGCGCTCCTACGATGGTAGCACCTACGATTTCGCCATCGCGCGTTACACCAGTGCGGGAGCGCTCGACACCACATTTGGCGGCACCGGGAAAATCCTCACGCCCATCGGCAACTCGCATGATTTTGGCAACGCCGTGACGGTTCAAGCGGATGGCCGGGTGCTGCTGGTGGGCTACTACGACAACGGCAGCAACAACGACATCGCCCTCGTGCGGTATGAGGGCGCGACTGTCACGCCCAGCGCACCCACTATCTACAGCCAGCCGCAGACCCAGCTCGCCTCCGTCGGGGCCAATGCTTCCCTGTCCGTGACGGCGAACGGCCCGGTGCTTGGCTACCAGTGGCGGCGCAATGGCGTGAACCTGGTCAACGGCGGTGTCATCAGCGGCGCGACCAGCGCCACGCTCACCTTCACCAGCCTCACCGAGGCGAACGTGGCCAACTACGACGTGGTCATCACCAACGCCTACGGTGCCGTCACCAGCACGGTGGCGCAGGTGCAAGTCCCGGCGGGCAGGCTGGACACGGGCTTCGGCACGGGCGGCAAGGTGACGACGGACCTGAACGGCTCGAACAACAAGAACGATGTTGCGTGGGGCGTGGCAGTGCAGGCGGATGGGAAGCTTGTGCTGGCCGGACACACCGGCAGTGGCAGCGCAGAGGATTACGCCATCGCCCGGTATAACGCAGATGGGACGCTCGACACCACCTTCGGCACGGGCGGCAAGGTGATTACCCCGGTTGGTTCAGCGGATGACCGGGGCCGGGCGGGCTTGGTCATTCAAAGTGACGGCAAAATCGTCCAGGGCGGTTATTCGCTCATCTCCGGGGCGGTCTGGAACATGGCGCTCGTGCGCTACAACGTGGACGGCTCGCTGGACACCAGCTTCGGCACCGGCGGCAAGGCCACGGTCACGGGCGGGGGCGGCAATGGCTACCTCGGTTACGCTCTGGCGTTGCAGCCGGACGGGAAGGTTGTGATAGCTGGCTGGGCCGGTTCGAGCGGCGACTACGATGTGGTGGTTTCACGGTTCGATTCCAATGGCGCTCTGGACACTGGGTTTGGTTCCGGCGGAACGGTGGTTACCGATATCAACGGCGATGACGGCATCGAGGCCATTGCCATCCAGCCCGACGGCAAAATCGTGGTGGTGGGCCAGACGTGGAACGGCGGCAACGCCGACTTTTTCGTGCTGCGCTACACCAGCGCGGGCGTGCTGGACACCACGTTCGACTCGGATGGCATCGTGACCACGGCCATCGGGTCGGCAGGAGACTTCGCCAGCAGCGTTGTCATCCAGCCCGACGGCAAAATTTTGGTCGCCGGGCAGAGCGTCAACGGCAGCACTTATGATGTGACCTTGGTCCGCTACACCAGCGCGGGGGCGCTGGACACGTCTTTCGGCACGGGCGGCAAGGTGACCACGGCGACCGGGAGCTTCAATGACAATGAGAAACTGGTGCTGCAGCCGGATGGCAAAATCCTCGTCTCCACGGATGTCGGCACATCAAGCACCGTCCGGGATTTCGGAGTGCTCCGCTACCTAAGCAACGGCGTGCTGGACACCACGTTTGGCACCAATGGCCTGATGGTGACGGCCATCGGCAGCAGCTACGATGTGCCCCAAGCCATCGCGTTGCAGTCGGATGGTCGCATCGTGGTGGGAGGCTTCTCGGACAACGGCACCACGACCGACTTCGCCCTCGTGCGCTACGAGGGCGCGGCCATCACGCCGTCCGCCCCGAGCATCCTCGGCCAGCCACAGACCGCGCTCGCCACGGTCGGCGCGAACGCCTCGCTCGCCGTCACCGCCAACGGCCCGCTGCTCGGCTACCAATGGCGGCGCAACGGCGTGAACCTCGCAGACGGCGGCAACGTGAGCGGCGCGACCACCGCCACGCTCACCTTCACCGGCGTCACCGAGGCGAACGTGGCGAACTACGATGTCATCATCACCAACGCCTACGGCTCCGTCACCAGCGCGGTGGCGGTGTTGTCAGCGTCGTTGAATGGCTTGGACACCGGTTTCGGCACGGGAGGCAAAGTGACGACCCCCATTCACAGCACCCAGAACGATGAGGGCCGGGCCGTGGTCATCCAGCCGGACGGAAAAATCGTCGTGGCGGGATTCGCCTATCACCCCGTTGGCAACACCGACGATTTCGCGCTCGCGCGATACCATCCGGACGGGAGCCTCGACACCAGCTTTGGTCCCAATGGCACGGGCAAGTTCGACACCTCCATCGGCAGCAGTTTTGACTATGGCTACAGCATGGTGCTGCAGCCGGATGGGAAAATCCTGGTGGCCGGCTCCGCCCGCAACGCCAGCTTCAATTACGACTTCGCCCTGGTGCGCTACCACCCGGACGGCAGCCTGGACACCACCTTTAACGGCACCGGCATGGTGACCACCGCCATCGGCAGCGGGGATGACTACGGCCTTGCGGTCGCCCTGCAGCCGGACGGCCGGATTCTGGCGTCCGGTTATTCCTTCAACGGCAGCAACTCGGACTTCGCCCTCGTGCGCTACCTCGCCGACGGCAGCCCCGACGCGTCGTTCGGCACGGGCGGCAAGGTGACGACCGCCATCGGGTCGAGCAACGAGGAGGGCAACAGCGTCGCCGTTCAGGCGGACGGCAAGATAGTGGTGGCAGGCTACACCGTGACCGGCGGTCTCACTGACTTCGCCCTCGTGCGTTACCTCGCCAATGGCAGCCTCGACACCGGCTTCGGCACCGGCGGCAAGGTGGTCACCGACTTCGCCGGGTTCGACGACACGGGCTACACCCTCGTCGTGCAGGGCGACGGCAAGCTGCTGCTCGGGGGCGTGAGCCACAACGGCGGCAACTACGACTTCGCGCTGGCGCGCTACCTCACCAACGGCAGCCTGGACACCAGCTTCGGCTCCGGCGGCCGGGCGACGGCGGCGGTCGGGTCCGGCAACGATGTGGGCACCGGGCTGGCGTTGCGGAGCGATGGCCGGGCCGTGATGGCAGGCCGTTCCCACAACGGCAGCAACGAAGATTTCGCCCTGGTGCGCTTCCTCCCCGACGGCACGGTGGACCCCTCGTTCGGCACCAATGGCCGCGTGACGACCGCCATCGGCGCCGGGGACGACGTGGGCCGGGCCGTGGCCTTGCAGGGCGACGGCCGGATTGTGGTGGCGGGCTATTCGCACAACGGCGTCAACACCGACTTCGCCCTGGTGCGCTACGAGGGCGCGACGTTCACCCCGGTGGCCCCGGCCATCAGCGCGCAGCCGCAGACCGCGCTCGCCACGGTCGGCGCGAACGCTACGCTCTCCATCTCTGCCAACGGCCCGGTGCTGGCCTACCAATGGCGGCGCAACGGGGTGAACCTCTCCAACGGCGGCAACATCAGCGGCGCGACCACCGCCACGCTCACCTTCACCAGCGTCACCGAGGCGAACGTGGCGAACTACGACGTGGTCATCACCAACGCCTACGGCTCCGTCACCAGCGTCGTCGCGCAGGTCACGGTGGACCCCCTGCCGCAGTGGGTCTGGGCGCGGCGCGCGGGCGGCGCGAACCATGTGTCCAGCTTCAACTCCGGCTCCGCCGTCGCCCCCGATGCGGCGGGCAACCTGTTCGTGACCGGCGGTTTTGTGAACACGGGCGACTTCGGAACCAACCAGCTCACCAGCGCGGGCGAGGATGACGCCTTCCTCGCGAAATACGACCCGCTCGGCAACGTGGTCTGGGCGCGGCGCATGGGCGGGACGGGCAATGATTTTGGCAGCGACGTGGCGGTGGACGCCGCCGGAAACGTGTTCGTCACCGGCCACTTCAGCGGCACCGCCAGCGTCGGCTCCACGAATCTCGTGAGCAACGGGAGCCTCGACCTCTTCGTCGCCAAGTTCGACCCCTTCGGCAATCTGCTGTGGGTCGTGACCTACGGCGGCGGCCAGTCCGACGCGGGCAAGGGGCTGGCCGTGGATGGCGCGGGCAATGTCTATGTCACCGGCTACCTTGGCGGTGACGCGACCTTCAACGGCACCCCGGTCGTCGTCGCGGGCGGGCCGGACGCCATTGCCTTCAAGCTCGACGCCGGGGGCGGCCTGCAATGGGTTCGCCAGGCCACCGCGGACGGCGGCAACGGGGCCTACGGCAAGGCCGTTGCGCTGCGGGGCGGCGAGGTCGTCGTGGGTTTGGACCTCGTGGGCAATCTGACGGCCGGCGGGACCACGCTCACCGGCTTTGGCAGCGGCGACGTGGCGGTGCTGCGCTACGACGCCGCCGGCACGTTGTTGGGCAGGCAGAATTACGGCGGCGTGGCGAACGAGACGCTCGCCGGCCTCGCGGCGGACGCCGTCGGCAACCTCTACCTCGTCGGCGCGTATGCGAACAACGCCGGCGTCTTCGGCTCCGTCTCCCTCGCGGCGGGCACGGCGAGCTCCGGCTTCCTGGTCAAGCTTGGCTCCGATGGCACGCCCGTCTGGGCGCGGCGCGTCGAGAGCGCGGGCGACGATTATGTCAACCGGGTGCGCGTGGACGGCGCGGGCAACCCGGTGGTCGCCGGACAGGCGCGCGGCAACAACGGCGCGGGCACCGCCGTGGATTTCTTCGGCGTGTCCCGCACCCCGCCGAACGGCTCGCTCGCCTTCCTCGCCAGCCTGGATGCCGCCGGCAACGTGCGCTGGGTGGAGACGGCGGGCGGCGGGGCCGGAGGCGATGCCACCTACGGCCTGGCCGCCGGCCCGGCGGGCGAGCTTTACGTGGCCGGCCAGTTTATCGGCACCGGCGTCTTCGGCGGCCAGACCATCCCCAACGTCGGCTCGTCGGACATCTTCGTCGGGCGGCTGGGTGGCGGGCTGCCGCTCGCGCCGGGCGCGCCGGTCATCCTCGGGCAGCCGCAGGGCGCGGTGGTGGCCGTGGGCGGCGGCGCGACCTTCACCGTCAGCGCCACCGGCGCGCAGCTCGCCTATCAATGGCGCTCCAACGGCGTCGCCATTGCCGGCGCAACCACCGCTCAACTCTCAACTCCCAACGCTCAACTCTCATGGAGTGGCTCCACCTACTCCGTCGTCGTGACCAACGAATCCGGCTCCGTCACCAGCGCCGCCGCCACGCTCACGGTGCTGACCACGCCCACGCTCTCCGCGCACCCGCGCACGCAGACGTTGTATGCGGGGAACAACCTCATCCTCGGCGCGGCGGCGGCGGGCGGGGCGCTGAACCACCAGTGGCGCGTGAACGGCACGAACATCCCCGGCCAGACCAACCTGCTGCTCTTCCTCCCGCTGGTGACGACGAACAACTCCGGCCCCTACACCCTCGTGGTGACGAACATCACCGGCTCCATCACCAGCTCCGTCGCCAACGTGACCATCGCCCCGCTGCCCGTCACCCGCGCGGTGGTGGCGTGGGGAGACAACAATTCTGGTCAAATCAGCGTGCCGGCGAACGCGACTGGTGTTGTGGCAGTGGCGGCCGGTTCCTATCACAGTTTGGCCCTCAAGGCAGACGGAACGGTTATCGCATGGGGACGCAATCTCGAAGGCCAGACCAACGTGCCGGCAGGTTTGAGTGGAGTGGTGGCGGTGGTGGCTGGAGATAAGCACAGCCTGGCGTTGAAGGGCGATGGGACCGTGATTGCGTGGGGAAGCAATAGCGACGGCCAGTCCACAGTCCCGGCCGGGGCTTTGGTCGGAGTGGTGGCCGTGTCGTCCGGCTACTTTCAGAGTCTGGCACTCAAGAGTGATGGCACCGTGGTCGCATGGGGGAATAACGACTTCGGGCAGACCAATGTCCCGCCGGGGTTGAGCGGAGTGGTGGCGGTGGCAAGTGGCTATGCTTGGAGCCAGGTTCTTAACAGCGATGGGACTGTGGTCGCATGGGGAAAGAACGACTTTGGCCAGACCACCGTGCCGCCGGGTTTGACCGGGGTGGTGGCGGGGGCCTCGGGCGGCTATCACAGTCTCGCCCTGAAAAGTGACGGAAGCGTCATTGCATGGGGAAACAACTCATCAGGTCAAACTACCGTGCCCGTCACCGCGCAAAGCGGCGTGGTGGCGGTGGCCGCAGGGGATCGCGACAGCCTGGCCCTTAAGGGCGACGGGACGGTGATAGCGTGGGGAAATAACGACTATGGTCAAACGAGTGTTCCCGCTGGTCTGAGTGGGGTGGTGGCGATAGCGGGTTTCGATCACACCCTTGCCCTCATGTCCGGCCCGCCGGCCATCCGCACGCAGCCTACGGGCGTCGTCACCACGCCGGGCAACAACGTGACCTTCACCGTGGACGCCATCGGGCCGGGGCCGTTGGGCTACCAGTGGCGTTCCAACGGCGTCGCCCTCGCCGGGGCCACCGCCGCGTCGCTCACCCTCAACAACGTGCAGGCCGCCTTCTCCGCCAACTACGACGCTGTGGTCACCAACACCCTCGGCTCCATCACCAGCGCCGTGGCCCGCCTCGACGTGATTGTGGCTCCCGCGCTCACTGCCCAGCCGCGCACCCAGACGCTTACGGCGGGAAACAACCTCATCCTCGGCGCGGGCGTGACCGGCGGGCTGCTCAACTACCAGTGGCGCGTGAACGGCACGAACATTCCCGGCCAGACCAACCTGCTGCTCTTCCTCCCGCTCACGGCCACCAACCGCTCCGGCCCCTACACCCTCGTCGTCACCAACGCCATCGGCTCCGTCACCAGCTCCGTGGCGAATGTGACCATCAACCCGCTGCCGACGAACCGGGTGGTGGTTGGTTGGGGTTACAACGAAACCGGTCAAACCACCGTGCCAGCCTCCGCTCAAGTCTCACCGCTTGCCGTGTCGGCGGGCGCGTTCCACAACTTGGTGCTCCGGGCCGACGGAACGGTGGTGGCATGGGCGCGCAACGACTTCGGCCAGGCCACGGTGCCCGGTGGACTCAGCGGTGTGGTGGCCGTTTCTGCCTACGGCCACCATAGTCTCGCTCTCAAGGGTGACGGAACCGTGGCGGCTTGGGGCGACAATGGTTTCGGCCAATCCAGCGTGCCAGGCGGGTTGGCCGGCGTGGTGGCGGTGGCGGCGGGCGACTATCACAGTCTGGCCCTCAAAGGCGACGGCACGGTGGTCGCCTGGGGGCGCAACGAGGCCGGCCAGTCCACCGTGCCGGGCGGCTTGGGCGGCGTGGTGGCGGTGACGGGTGGTGCCGCGCACAGCCTTGCGCTCAAGAGCGACGGCGGGGTGGTCGCGTGGGGCAGTGACAGCGACGGTCAATCCACCATCCCGGTCGCGGCGCAGAGCGGCGTGGTGGCGGTGGCGGCCGGTGGCTTTTTCAGCGTGGCGCTCAAAAGTGATGGGACGGTCATCGCGTGGGGCCGGAACGAATTTGGTCAGAGCACCGTGCCAGCGGGATTGGGTGGCGTGGTGGCGGTGTCAGCGGGTGAATACGGCAGCCTGGCCATCAAAGGCGACGGGACGGTCGTTGCGTGGGGTGAAAGCAGCGCCGGTCAGACGAATGTTCCGGCTGGCCTGACGGGAGCGCTGGCGGTCTCGGCGGGCAACGCCCACAACATGGCGCTCTTGTCCGGGCCGCCGGCCATCCGCGCGCAGCCCACGAACGTCCTCGCGGCGGCGGGTGCGAACGTCACCTTCACCGTGGACGCCATTGGGCCGGGGCCGCTGGGCTACCAGTGGCGCTCCAACGGCGTCGCCCTCGCCGGGGCCACCGCCGCGTCGCTCACGCTCAACAGCGTGCAGCTCCCCAACGGCGGTGGCTACGACGTCGTCATCACCAACTCGCTCGGCTCCATCACCAGCAGCATTGCCACGCTCACCATCCCGACGCTCCAGCTTGGGCAACAGGGCACCGGCACGCTGACCGCCAACCCGCAGCAGGCCACCTACACGCCGGGCCAGAGCGTGACGCTCACGGCCGCGTCGGGGCGCTACTATGCGTTCAGCCAGTGGAGCGACGGCGTGGCCACCAGCAACCGCACCATCACCATCGGCGCGACCAACACCTTCACCGCCGTCTTCACCAACACGGTGGCGCTGGAGCGACAGTTCGTGAAAACCCGTGAGGCTGTGTTTGGGGGAACAGGCATTGACGAACTCTCGCGGACGCTGCGCACGGCAGATGGTGGCTGGCTGCTGGCGGGCACCAGTGATTCCGCCATCTCGGGCAACAAGGCCACCAACAGTTTTGGCGGCTACGACATCTGGCTCGTGCGCCTCAACGCCAGCGGGGCCAAGTTGTGGGAAGGCGTTTATGGCGGCGACGGCAACGAAGGCATCGGTGGCGTGGCGGCCACGGCAGACGGCGGGTTCGTCATCGTGGGTCACAGCGGAACCGTGGGCCTGTCGGGCAACAAGACGAACGCCAATTTCGGCGGCGATGAGGACATTTGGTTCTTCAAGGTGGATGCCAATGGCGTGAAGCAGTGGGAGCGGGTATTCGGCGGCAACGGGCTGGACCGGGCCTACGATTTGATTCCGGGAACGGATGGCGGCTGGGTCATCGCGGCGGGAAGCACGTCAACCGCCGGTGGCAACAAGCTGTCGGGAAATGCTGGCGGAGGCGACGCGTGGATCATCAAGACGGACGACGATGGCAACAAGGTCTGGGAGCGCTCCGTCGGCACCGCTTCCGACGAAGTTGCAGCAGGCATCGTGGCGGCGGCGGATGGCGGGTATGTGTTCGTGGGGAATGTGGAGGGCGCGAACCTTCCGTTTGGTGGTAACTCGGACGCTTGGGCGGCGAAGCTTACCCAGTCCGGCGTCCCGGTCTGGACGAATTATTTCGGTGGAACCGGGAGTGACGCACTGCACCGTCTGGTGCTCACCACGGATGACGGCTTCCTGCTGGCCGGCTCCTCCGACTCGGGCGTGAGCGGCAACAAGACCGCGCCCGGTCATGGAAACTACGACTTCTGGCTCGTGCGGGTGGATGCCAACGGCACCAAGCTGTGGGATCGCGCTCATGGCGGGGCGGGGGATGACCAGGCGTTCGGCCTCACCGGCCTGCCGGATGGCGGGTTTGTCGCCTCCGGTTCCAGCGCCTCGACCTCGGGCGGCAACAAAGCCGCGCCGAATCGCGGCGGCTACGATGCCTGGCTGGTGCGGGTGGATCCGGCCGGCGGCCTCGTCTGGGATTACACGCTGGGTGGGGCGGGCACCGATAACAACCGCTCCATCCGGCTGGAGAGCGACGGTTCGCTGGCGGTCTCGGCGCAGTCCAATTCCGGCGTTGAAGGGAACAAGGGCCTGCCGGCCATCAGCGCCAATCAGGATTATTGGTTCGTCGTGCTCGCGACGGCAGAACTCCCCGTGGGCACGCCCACGGTGCAGTTGGATGGGTTCGTGAACACCAACCATGTCGTCACCGAGACGAACACCGCGCAGGTGACTTTGAGCACCACCTTCGCCGGCGGCAGCATCCGCTACACGCTGGATGGCAGCGCACCCACGGTCGCTTCCACGCTTTACACCGGGGCGTTCACGCTGACCAATGCGGCGTCCGTCAACCGCACGTTCACCATCCGCGCCATAGGCTTCACCGCGAACGGCCAGACCAACGCGCCGGCGGACACCGTGACCGTCAACTTCATCGTGCGGCCCGTGACGCTGGCGCAGACGGGCACCGGCACCGTCACCAAGACGCCCGACGCCAGCACCTATGCCCTCGGCCAGACGGTGACGCTCACGGCCACGCCGGGGCGCTACTACGCCTTCAGCCAGTGGAGCGACGGCGTGACCACCAGCAACCGCACCATCACCATCGGCGCGACCAACACCTTCACCGCTATCTTCACCAACATGGTGCCGCTGGAGACGCAGACCTCCGGCGGCGTGGTGAGGGAAGCACCGGTCGGCACGCCCGCCGTGTTGATTGCAAACCGTCCAGCGATCACGACTGAGACTTGGCAGGCGCGCAGCAGCGTCGGCGCGCCGGGCGGGCGGATTGTCAACCCGGTCGTTTGGACGGGGAGCGAGATGCTGGTCTGGGGCGGATACGACGCGGCGAACTATCTCAGCGACGGCGGACGCTACAATCCAGTTACCGGGACATGGGCGGCCTTGGCCGTGAGCGGGGCACCCACGGCCCGTGAGAATCATACGGCCGTCTGGACCGGCACGGAAATGATTGTGGGGGGGGGCGATGCCCCTGGCGGGGGTTATCTGAACACGGGGGCGCGCTACAATCCGGCGAACAATGCATGGACCCCGGTTTCCACCACGGGCGCACCGAGTGTGCGCCACCGTCACGCCGCAGTGTGGACAGGCAGCGAGATGCTGGTCTGGGGTGGCTACAACGGCACCACCGCGTTCGCGGACGGCGCGCGTTACAACCCGGCCAATGACACTTGGACGCCCATCGCTTCCGCAGGTGCGCCAAGCGTCCGCACCCACTTGGACTACGCGGCGGTCTGGACCGGGACAGAGATGATCATCTGGGGAGGCTATCAAGCTGGACCGGGACTTACCGAAGGCCCGTTGGCGACGGGAGCACGTTACAATCCGACCAGCAACACCTGGACGCCGGTGACAACTTCGGGCGCTCCCGAGGCGCGTTACACCCACTCAGCCCTGTGGACGGGCAGTGAGATGATTGTTTGGGGCGGAGCGGGAGCCCCGGGCAAGTTGAACACGGGCGCCCGCTACAATCCGGCCAGTGACACTTGGACCGCCCTGCCCACGGCTGGCGCTCCCGGCCCTCGGCATTATCATGGCGCGGTTTGGACGGGCGGCGAGATGCTCATCTGGGGCGGCAACAACGGGGCGGCGGTCTATGGCGATGGCGCGCGGTTTAATCCTGCGGCGAACACATGGACGCCCATCACCGCCGGAGGTGCTCCGTCCGGACGGCATGTCCACACCGTCGTTTGGACCGGCAGCCAGATGGTGCTTTGGGGAGGCACTACCAGCTTTTTCCTTGGAACCACTGTCGGGGTTACGAATGACACCCACACCTACCAACCGCCGATGGACTTTGGCGTGTTCAGCCCCAGCGGCAGCCACACCGTCACCGAGACGAACACCGCCATCGTGGAGTTGAGCACCACGTTCAGCGGCGGGAGCATCCGCTACACGCTGGATGGTTCCACGCCCACGGGCAGTTCCACGCTCTACACGGGGGCGTTCACGCTCACGAACACGAGCGGCATCACGCGCACGTTCACGGTGCGGGCGGTGGCGTTCCCGGTCAGCGGCCCGGGCGTGGAGGCGGACCCGGTGACGGTGACGTTCGTCACGCGGCCGCTCACGGTGGCGGTGAACGGGCGCGGCACGGTGGCGGTGGCGCCCGCGCAGGCCAGCTACGCGAGCAACCAGGTGGTGACGCTCACGGCCACGCCGCTGAACACGAACCACTACCGCTTCCTCCGCTGGTCCGACGGCCTGACCACGGCCACGCGCGCCTACACGAACACGGCGGCGGCCAGCAGCAACCTCATCACCGCCATCTTCACCAACGCGGTGGGCGTGACGCTGGAAACCTTCACGCTGAAGGAGTGGGAACGGACTTTCGGCGGCACCGGCTCGGACTACGCCCAGTCGGTGCGCGTCACGGCGGATGGCGGATTCATCGTCGTCGGCACATCGGAGTCTGTCCCCGGCGGGAACAAGACCAGCCCGCTGTTCGGTGGGTATGACTACTGGGTCATCAAGCTGGACGCGCTTGGCACGAAGCAGTGGGAGGCGAGCTTTGGCACGGCGGGCACGGATTCGCTGCTTGATGTCCAGCAGACAGCGGACGGCGGCTACGTGCTCGCCGGTCACGCAAGCACGGGAACTTCAGCGAGCAAGACCAACGCGGGCTTTGGCAGCACCGACTTCTGGCTGGTCAAGCTCGACGCGCTGGGCGCGAAGCAATGGGAGCGCGTGTTCGGCGGCAGCGCCGAGGAGCAGCTTAATACTGTCGTCCAGCTTCCCGACGGCGGGTTCGTCCTGGCTGGCCATTCTGCGTCCGCGCCCGGCAGCGGTGGTGGCAACCGCACGGCGACTGGCGCAGGCGGCGACTGGTGGGTGGTGCGGACGGATGCGGACGGCAACAAGGTCTGGGATGTGAGCTACGGCGTTGGCGAGGCGATGGCGGTGGTGGCGACGGCGGATGGCGGCTTCGTCATCGGCGGCGACACGGTTGGCATCATCGGTTCCGGCGGCACGTTCCTGGCGAAGCTGCGCGCGGACGGCAGCCGGGAGTGGGAGCGCAGCCACGGCGGCGGCGGCGTCATGGGCATCAAGGCGTTGCGGGCGCTGCCGGAAGGCGGATACGTGTTCGCGGCCCGCGTGGCCGGCTCCGGCGGAGCCGAGGGGCAGTTGGTCAAGACCGACGCGTTGGGAAACATCGTGTCCCAGCAGGTCTTCGGCGGAGATGGCATGGAGCGGCTGGATGGGGTGGAGTTGGTGTTCGGGGGGGGATTCCTGGCCGTGGGCAGCAGCGGCAGCCAGCCCGGAACCGGGAACAAAACCTCTCCGCTTTACGACAGTCCCGGTGCTTCCGCGCGTGATCTGTGGGTCTTCAGAACCGATGGCGGGCTGACGAAACAGTTTGAAGCGACGTTCGGTGGCAGCAGTCCCGAGGGCGCGAGTGATGTCCGGCCAGTTCCAGGCGGATTCATTGTCGCCGGCCAGTCGGCGTCGCCCGTCAGCGGCAACAAGACCACGCCGAACTTCGGCAACGATGATTTCTGGCTGCTCAAGCTGGCACACGTCGAGCAGGCCGCGGGCACGCCGCTGGTGCTGGTGGACGGCTTGTATTCCACCAACCATGTCTTCGCCGCGCCGCGCACGGTCACGGTCGCCATCACCACGACGTTGGCCGGAGCGACAGTGATCTTCACGGTGGACGGTTCCGATCCGCAGGGTGGCAATCCGTATTCCGGCCCCTTCACCATCTCGAGCACCGCCACCGTTCGCACGGTGGCGCTTCATCCGGTGTCCGGGGATCCCATCGAGTGCGATCCGGTGGTCATCAACCTGCTGCCCACGTTTATCCTCACCGACACGACGCCCGGCGGCGGCACCGCGTCCGTCTTCCCGCCCGGCGGCGCGTATCTGGCCGGCACGGTGGTGACGAACACCGCCACCAGCAGCAATGGCTGGAGCTTCCTGCGCTGGGAGATCACCGACGGTGGCGTGACGACCACGAACACGAGTCATCCGCTGCCGCTGGCCATGACCACCAACTTCGCAATCAAGGCGGTGTTTGGAACCGGCGTATCGCTCGGCACTCCGGCGAACGGGATGCTTTCACCGGGTTTGGCCGGGCCGTATGCGTTTGGCTCGGCGGTGCGGCTGAACGCGATCCCCAACGCCGGCGCCTATTTCCGGTTCTGGTCCGGCGCGGCGTCGGGCCAGGTGGTCAGCCCGCTGGAGTTCATCGTGACCAATGCCAACCCGTCGGTCTCGGCGCTGTTCGCCGTGCTGTCGGGCACGGACCGCGCGCTGAACGTGCTGGTCAATGGCAGCGGCACGGTGGTGAAGGGTCCGCAGGCGGAGAAGTATGCGGATGGCACGGTCGTCACGCTCACCGCCACGCCGGTGGCGGGCGGGCACTCGTTCCTGAACTGGAGCGGGGACGCGTCCGGCTCGGCCAATCCGCTGGCGGTGACGATGGATGCGAGCAAGACGATCACGGCGAATTTCCTGCCGCCGACGCCGCCGAGCCTCACCACGCCGCCGGCCAACCTGTATGTGCCGCTGGGCAGCAATGGGACGTTCAGCGTGGTGGCCGCCGGCAGCCCGGTGCTGGGCTACCAGTGGCGCTTCAACGCGACCAACGCGCTGCCCGGCGCGACCAACGCGACGCTGACCATCACCAACGCGCAGCCGGCCAACGAGGGGCTTTACACAGTGGTGGTGACGAACGCGTTCGGCGCGGTCACGAGCGCGCCGGTGTTCATGGCGGTGGATGTGGGCTACACGTTCACCCTCCTGGCCGGAGTGACGCTCACCAGTGGCACGAATGATGGACCGGGGAACACCGCCCGCTTCAACGGCCCGATCGGCATGGCGTTGGACAGCGCGGGCAATCTGTATGTCGCGGACACCGACAACCACACGATTCGTAAAGTCACTCCCGCCGGCACGGTGTCCACGTTGGCGGGATCGCCCGGGGTCAGCGGCACCAACGATGGTGCCGGGGCAGCGGCGCGCTTCTTCCATCCGAAGGGGGTAGCATTGGACAGCGTGGGCAACCTCTACGTGGCTGACTCCGACAATCATGTCATTCGCAAGGTCAGTCCCGCCGGCGCAGTGATCACTTTTGCCGGTGTCGCGGGCAGCGTAGGTAGCGGTAATGGCACGACCACCGCCCGTTTCAGCCGGCCGGCCGGCATCGCGGTGGATTCCAGCGGGTTCATCTATGTCGCGGATCAGGGCAACCACCTGATTCGCAAGATCACTCCGACGGGCACGGTGGCCACTTTGGCGGGATTGTCCGGTGACGCGGGCAGCGGCGTGGGCACGGCCACGGGCCGGTTCAACAACCCCGGTGGCGTCGCGGTGGACGGGGCGGGGAATGTCTATGTGGCGGACACCGGCAACCATGAGATTCGGAAAGTCTCGCCGTCGGGTTCAGTCAGCGTGCTGGCGGGCTTGGCCATCGTTCCCGGCAGCACGGATGGGATCGGCAGCGCGGCGCGATTCAACCAGCCCGTTGACGTTGCGGTGGACAGCGCGGGCAATGTCTATGTGATGGATTACGGCAACCGGATAATCAGGCGGATCACTTCGTCAGCGGTGGTGACCACGATGGCTGGTGTGGCGGGCAGCCCCGGCAGCACGGATGGGGCTGGGAGCGCGGCGCGTTTCTTCGCCCCTCGTGGGGTGGCGATGGACAACTCGGGTATTGTCTATGTCACGGATTCCGGCAATCCCACCATCCGGCGCGGCGTGCCGGCGAATGCGATTCCGCTGGCCTCCATCGGCAACGTCACGGTCACGGAGCGCGACAGTGGCACGACAAACGCGGTGTTCACGGTCACGCTTTCGCTGGGGAGCAGCCTGCCGGTGACGATTGACTTCCTCACCACCAACGGCACGGCGCAGGCGGGCTTTGATTACACCACCAACTTCGGCCGGCTCACTTTCAACCCCGGCGAGACGAACAAGACGATCACGGTGGCAGTGAACGGCGACACGTTGGTCGAGCCGAATGAAGCCTTCGGCGTGCTGCTCCACAGCCCGGTCAACACCATCCTGCAAGTCGCGTCAGCCACGGGCACCATCGTGGATGATGACCTGGCCCCAGCCATCACCGGGCAGCCGGTGTCGTTGACCATCATCGCCGGGTCGAACACGAACTTCAGCGTCACCGCCACGGGCAGCGGAGTGCTCACCTACCAGTGGCGCAAGGGCGGCGACGCCCTCGCCGGCCAGACGGCGGCGACGTTCACGCTGGCGAGTGTGCAGACTTCGGACGGAGGCTCCTACGATGTCATCGTGGCCAACGGCAGCGGGTCGGTGACCAGCTCGGTGGCGACCCTCACGGTGCATCTGCCGCCGGTGATCACGCAGCAGCCGGCGGCTTCGACGGTGATCGCTGGCGGGGCCGCCTCGTTCACGGTCGCGGGGATTGGCACGCCGGCCATTGGCTATCAGTGGCGGAAGGAGGGGGTGGCGCTGGCCGGGGAGAATGGCGCGACGCTGTCGCTGGCGAATGTGTCGGCGGGAGCAGGCGGCAATTACACCGTGGTGCTGACGAACGTGATGGTGGGGAATGTCATCGGCGCGGTCACGAGCTCGGTGGCGACGTTGACGGTGCATACGGCACCGGTCGTCACCCAGCCGCCGGCGAGCACGACGGTCATCGTCGGCCAGCCGGCGACGTTCACGGTGGTGGGCGGGGCCAGTCCCGCGCCGACCTACCAGTGGCGCAAGGACGGTGCCCCAATCGCCGGCGCGACGGGGACGAGCCACACCATCCCAAGCGTCCAACTCGGCGACGCGGGCGGCTACACGGTCGTGCTCTCGAACCTGATGGTGGGCAGTGTCTCCGGCGTGGTCACGAGCGCAGTGGCGACGCTGACGGTGCATCAGCCGCCGTTCATCACGCAGCACCCGACGAACCTGCTGGTGCTGCCGGGGGGCACGGCGAGCTTCACGGTGGCGGGTGGGGGCAATCCCGCGCCGGATTACCAGTGGTTCAAGGACGGTGCCGCGCTGTCCGGTGAGCGGGGCACGACGCTGACGATTGCCAACGTGCAGCTCGCCTCGGCGGGCAGTTACACGGTGGCCCTCACCAACCTGATGGTGGGCAGCACCGCCGGCGCGATCACCAGCGCCGTGGCGGTGCTCACGGTCAACCCGCCGCCAACCATCACGCTCACCAGCCCGCTGGCCGGGCAGAGTTTCCAGTTGGGCGTGCCCATCAACCTGGCGGCCACCGCCAACGACACGGAGGGCGGCAGCGTCACCAACGTCCAGTTCTTCACCAACGGCGTGGCCGTGGGCGCGGACGCGACCGGGCCGTTTGCGCTCACCTGGAATCCGCCCGCCGGACTTTACACGCTCACAGCCCGGGCGCTGGACAACTTTGGCGCGGCGGCGACGTCCGCCCCCGTGGTGGTGCGGGTGCAGAGCGAACTGCCGCTGATCGGGCTGACCACCCCGACCAACGGACAGAGTTTCACGCTGCCGACGAACATCCTCGTGCGGGCGCAGGCGCAGGACACGGACGGGTTCACCAATCTGGTGAGCAAGGTGGAGTTCTTCGCGGGCGCGACGCTGCTGGCCACCGTAAATGGTCCCACCAACACGACGTCGGAGTTCACCTGGACGAACCCGCCTCCAGGCCAGCACCAGCTCAAGGCCCGTGCCACGGACGCGGCCGGTTACACGGCGGATTCCGGAGTGAACACCGTGACGGTCACGTATCCGGCTGACACCACGGCGGTGTTCAGCTTCGGGCAGACGAATTACACGGTGGGAGAAGGAAGCGGGAGCGTTACGCTGACAGTGTTGAAGAACCCTAGCCCCGAAGCCACGGTCAGTTATCGCTCCGTGGACGGGTCCGCCCGCGCCCGCACGGGATCCACGCTCGGCGACTACGACTCGGTCGCAAGCTCGCTGACCTTTGGGCCGGGGGTGTTGAGCCGGGACATCGTCATCCCCATTGTTAACGACGCGGGCTATGAGACCAACCAGACGTTCACGGTGGAGTTGAGCGTGTCCGGGGGCGGCGTGGCGCTGACTAATCCGGCCGTGGCGACGGTGCTGATCCTGGATGATGACCCCGCGCCCACGACGAACTCTGTCACCGAAGTGCTCATCCCCACGCCGGTGCCGAATTCCTCGCAGTTGGGGACGCTCCAAGTCAACGCGGTCTGCACGAACCTGCCGGGCATCGCCAGCACCAACATCGGCCAATGGCGGCTGCGCTGGGACACGATCTGGCGCAACAGCGGGCATGTGCTCACCAAGCTCCAGCCCGGCAATTACGAGATCGTCTTCCAGGCCCGGGATGGCTTCGTCACACCGCCGCCCACGAACATCACCGTCGGCGTGGGGGGCACGGCCACGGTGGTGGCCCAGTATGCCGCCACCGGGCCATTGCAGTTAGGGCATCTGAAAGTGCGGCTGACCCCGGCCGTGGCGGAGTGGCGGCTACAGGGCGAGACGGCTTGGCGCGCTTCTGACGCGACGGCTTCCAACTTGGTGGCCGGGGCGTATGTGATCGAGTTCAATGATTTTCCGAACTACCACCGTCCGCCACCGGTCGAGCAGCGTGTCTATGCGAGCCATCTCGGGTCAGCCAAGTTCACCTACCCGGCAAACAACGCCGAGTGGAACATGAACCCAGTGCTCTTTGGGCGGGTGGCCAACGTGCAGGACGGGGAGCCGCATGCCTTCAACGGGCAACTCCTGGGTGAGGGGGGCTATGGCACGGGCACGGCGGTGAAACGCCGCGTGGTGCTCACGGCGGCGCACCTGGTATTTGACGACCGGAAGCTGGCCTTCGTGACCAATGTTTATTGGTTCCACCGCCGTTACGAAGGCGAGTATGAGCCGCGTCCGCAGCAGCCGCGCGGCTGGTATGTCTTCGGCGGCTATGATTCGCAACGGGGCGTGGAGCGCACCCCCGGCGTGTCCTCGGTGCAGTCGCAGAAGCTGGACACGGCGGCCTTGTTCTTCTTCGAGGATGCGGGCGGCGGCGGGCAGAGCGGCTATCTCGCGTCCGATGTCGCCGCTGGGACCAACTGGCTGACGCGCAGCGAAAGCAAGCTGCTCACCGGCTACCCGCTGGACTTCCCCGCGCCGCTGGCGAACCAACGCAAGCTCCAGCAGTTTGGGCCCTTCGCCAACGCGCTGAATGTGACCGAAGGCGCGGCGCACGCGACGGATGCCTTTCGCAGCTCGGGCGGCAACAGCGGCGGCGCGGTTTGTGTGCGGTTCAACAACGTGTATTACCCGGCGGGCGTGTTCCTTGGCGGCACGGGCCAGAGCACCGTGCGCCTGATTGACCGCGATGTGGTGGAACTCATCGTGCGCGCCGAGCTGACCGCGAACACGGGCGACAACAACACCTCGGGTGGCGTGCCCACGGACAGCGGATCGGGCCTGCCCGTGCCGTTCGGGGGAGGGCTGGGTGGCATGGCGGTGCGTCTGCCCGGAGCGGTGGTGGGAGCGGGCGGAGGCTGGCGGTTTGTGCGGGCGGGCGGCGCTGCGGATCCGTTCATCACCGACAACACGCTGACTACCAATCGCCTCGTGGGGCTGTCGGTCAACGAGATTGAGTTTAGTCCGGTCGCCGGGTTCCTCACCCCAGGCCGGTTCACCGTGCCGGTGGTGACCAACGCCACGCAGATGGTGAACGTGGTGTATGCGACCAACTTGGCCAACCGCATCGTGAACCGCTCGCCGGATGATTTCCAGATTGAGATCAGCGCGTCCTCGTTTGGCCGGGTGGAGGTGTTTGGCATCCAGACGAACCAATTTCGCGGCGCGGGGAACTACCCGTGGGTGTCGCTGGGCATCTACACGCTGAACACAAACGGGCTGCTGACGTTCACCAATTTCCAGGGCGCGCCGTTCCAGTTCTTCCGCACCATTTACCTGCCCAGCCCGTGAGGACTTGCATCCGCCATGTGGGGAGCGGCTGGCTATGTCTGGCCGCGTGGTTCGTCTTCCAGGCCGCCCAGGCCGAACCGACGCGCGTCGTGAGTCTGGAAGGCAGCGTGACATGGGCGCGGGCGGGCGCGGCGCAATGGGAGGCGGCGGGGACGAACCAGACGCTTCAGGCCGGCGACCGGCTGCGCACCGGCGCGGGCAGCCGCGCGGCGGTGCAGTTCTCCGACCAGAGCGTGAAGCGCCTCGGCGAACTGACCACGCTCACCATCGCCGCGCCGGTGGGGCAGGAAAAGGGAGCGTTCGAGGTCGAGCGGGGCAGGCTGTTCTTCAAGAGCTGGGAGCAGCCCAATCAAATCCGGTTCAAGACGCGCACGGTGTCCGGCGCGATTCGCGGGACGGAGTTCACGCTCGAGGTGGCGGAGGACGGGCGCACGGTGCTGACGCTCATCAATGGCGCGGTGGACTTGACGAACGCCGTCGGGGGGCTGGCCCTCCAGTCCGGTGAGGAGGCGACGGTGGCGGCGGGCGAAGCCCCGAGCAAGGCACCGGCGATCAACGCGCAGAAGAGCATCCAGTGGTGCCTCTACTATCCCGGTGTGCTGGACGCGGACGAGTTGGAACTGCCCGACCCCGCGCTGGCCGCGTCCCTGGCGGCGTATCGCGCGGGCGATTTGCACGGCGCGCTGGCGGCGTGGCCGGCGGGGCGTGAGCCGCGCGGGGCGGCGGAGCAGCTCTATCGTGCCGCGCTGGCGTTGAGCGTCGGGCTGGTGACGGAGGCGGAGCAACGCCTCGGGGCCGTGCCGGCGACGGAGGAACGCCACCGGCGCGTGGCGGCGGCGGTGCGGCAGGTGATTGCGGCGGTGCAGTTCGAGCCGCGGCCCGCACTGGCCTCGCCCGCGACAGCGACGGAGTGGCTGGCGGAATCGTTCATGGAGCAATCCCAGTCACGGCTGGACGCGGCGCTGGTGGCGGCGCGGCGGGCGGCGGAGTTGGACCCGAAGTTTGGCTTCGCGCAGGCGCGGGTGGCGGAATTGGAGTTTGGCTCTGGGCGGACGGGCGTGGCGCTGGGGGCGCTGGCCCGGGCGCTGGAACTTTCCCCGCGCAACGGGCAGGCGCGGGCGCTGCGCGGCTTCCTGCTGGCCGCCGCCGGCAAACCGGCGCAGGCCGAGGCCGCGTTCGCCCAGGCCATCGCGGTGGACTCGGCGCTGGCCAACGCCTGGCTGGGACGCGGCTTGATGAAAATCCGCCGGGGCGACCGTGTGGGTGGTCGCGCGGACTTGCAGGTGGCCGCGACACTGGAGCCGAACCGCGCGCTGCTGCGCAGTTACCTGGGCAAGGCCTTGCAGCACATCGGCGAGCGCGCCCTGGCGGCGAAGGAGCTGGGGCTGGCCCGCCAGCTTGATCCGGGTGATCCAACGGCGGCGCTTTACTCGGCGCTGCTCAATCATCAGCAGGACCGCATCGCGGCGGCCATTCGCGATCTGGAGGAGTCCGTGCGGCTCAACGACAACCGCGCCGTCTATCGCTCGCGACTCCTGCTCGATCAAGACCAGGCGGTGCGCGGCGCGAACCTGGCGAACATCTACGAGAGCGCCGGGATGCGGGAGGTGAGCCTCCGGGAGTCGGCGCGGGCGGTGATGTTTGACTACGCGAACTACTCCGCGCACCTCAACCTCGCCAGCGCCTATCATGTGCTGCGCGACCCAACGCGCTTCAACCTGCGCAACGAGACGGAGTGGTCGAGCGAGTCGCTGATTGCCGGATTGCTCGCGCCGCCGGGGGCCGGATCTCTTTCGCAGAACTACTCGCAGAACGAATATGCGCGGGCGTTCGTGCAGCCCCGGCTGGGCTTGCACTCGACCACGGAGTATTTCAGCGACGCCCAGGAAATCCGGCAGACCGCGTCTCAGTTTGGCCACCGGGACGGCACGGCCTACGCCTTCGACCTGGACTACAACTACAAGCGCGGCAACCGCGTGAACAACGAGCTGTCACGGATTGACTGGTATTCGACCGTGAAACAGCAGCTCACGCCGGAGGATGCCGTGCTGGTGCGCGTGGAATATCAGGCCTATGAGTCCGGCGACAATTTCCAGCGGCTCGACCCGGCCACCGCGCGGCCCAACCTCCGGTTCACCGAGGCGCAGGAGCCGATTGTGCTGGTGGGCTATCACCATGAATGGGCGCCGGGTGTTCACACGCTGGCCCTGGGCGGACGGTTCCTTGACGAGCAGGTGTTCAGCGACCCGGCCAGTCCGCAGATCATGGCGGTCACGGCCCCCGCCGGCGGGTTCAATCCGTTCGCGGTCAACTACGACGTGAACTACCGCAACACCTATGAGTTTTGGTCCGGCGAGGTGCAGCAGATTTTCCAACGGGAGCGGCACACGGACATCCTGGGCGCGCGCTTTCAACAGGGGGAGTTCAACGCCTCCAGCCGGCTGGACAACGTCTCCGGCATCCCGGCCTTTGGCGGCACCTTCCTGACGCAGGGCGACGGCGGCATGCAGCGCATCACGCTCTACGCCTACCACAACTGGGAAATCCTGGATGACCTGCTGCTGAACGGCGGCGTGGCGCACGACCGGCTGACGTGGCCGGCGAACTTCCGCCGCTCGCCGCTGGCCGCAGGGGAGTTTGACAAGCACCGCTGGCTGCCCAAGGCGGCGTTGATCTATCATCCGAAGCCCGCGTTCGTGGCACGACTGGCCTACGCGCGCGCCTTGGGCGGCGTGAGCCACGACGAGAGCATCCGGCTGGAGCCGACGCAGCTCGCGGGCTTCAGCCAGTCGTTTCGCACGCTGATCTCCGAGTCGTTCGCCGGGTCGGTCGAGGCGCCGGTGTATGACATTCTCGGGGCGGGGCTGGACTTCAAGCTTCCCACCGCCACTTATCTGACCATTGAGGCCGTGGAACGCCGGCAGCGGCTGGATCGGCAGATCGGCATCCTGAATTTCGACGCGTTCTTCGCCACCACCTCCACCGGCAGCACGGATGAATCGCTGCGCTTCCGCGAGCGCTCCGCCGTGCTGACCGTCAACCAGGTGCTCGGTGACAACGTGTTTCTCGAAGGCCAGTATCGCGTCACGGACTCGCGCTTGCGGCAGGATCGCCCCTCCATCCCCGCCACGGCGGCCTTCTCGCGCTCCACGATCTCCTCCGGCTCGCTGCAACAATGGCGTGCCGCGCTGCTCCTCACCCTGCCGGAGAGTTTTTTCGCCCGCGCAGAGTTTGCGTGGTGGGAGCAGAACGGACGGGACGCGCTGGCGGGCGTGAGCGACGCGTTTCCGCAGGTCAACCTGCTGGCGGGCTGGCATTTTCGAAACCGCCGGGGTGATCTCTCCGTGGGCCTGTTGAACGTCACGGGTGAGGACTATCGCCTCAGCCCCATCAACTATTACACCGAACTGCCGCGCGAGCGCACGCTCTACACCCGCCTGCGGTTCAATTTCTGAACTGGCTTCGCCCGATTCGAGGTCCGTCCAGCGGATTCCGCGCCACCAACGCCCCGGCCGTGGTGCGGGTGTCAGGTTGCGCTCCGGGGAAAGTTCATGCTTGCAATGCTTGCAAGCCGCTTGCCCCGCCGGGCCGTTGCCGGTAGCGTCCGCGCCGCAACGAACTGAATTCCATCAACACTGCATGAGCGTCCTCGTAGTCGGCACCACCGCCCTCGATTCCATCAAGACCCCCAGCGCGGAGAACCCGCGCCTGCTCGGCGGCTCCGCCAGCCACGCGGCGGTCGCGGCCAGCTTCTTCGCCCCCACCAAGCTGCTCGGCGTGGTGGGTGGGGATTTCCCGGCGAAATACGTCCGGCTCTACGAGAAGCACGGCATCTGCCTGCGCGGCCTGGAGCGCGTGAAGGACGGCCAGACCTTCCACTGGTCGGGCGAATACGAGGTCAACATGAACAACCGCCGCACGCTCAACACCGTGCTCGGCGTGATCGAGAAGTGGTCGCCCAAGCTGCCCGGCGACTACGAGACCACGCCCTACGTGCTGCTGGCGAACATCGCGCCGCCCATCCAGCACGCGGTGATTGACCAGTTGAGCCGGCCCAAGTTCGTCGTGGCCGACACGATGGACCTGTGGATGAACATCATGCTGCCGGACCTGCTCCGCCTGCTGAAGCGCGTGGACGCCTTCGTGCTCAACGAGAGCGAGGCGCACCAGCTCACCAAGGAGGACAACGTCTTCAGCGCGCTGAAGAAGATTCACAAGCTGGGGCCCAAATACATCATCATCAAGAAAGGTTCCCACGGCGCGGTGCTCTCCGGCCCGAGCGGCTTCTTCATCGCCCCGGCGTATCCGTTGCGCAAAGTCGTGGACCCGACCGGCGCGGGCGATTCCTTCGTCGGCGGCATGATCGGCTTCCTCGCCAGCGCGAAGGGGGACATTGAGAAGAACCTCCGCCGCGCAATCATTCACGGCACCGTGACGGCGTCGTTCTGCTGCGAAGGCTTCGGCGTCGTCGCCACCACAAAGGCGACGCGGCAGGCGATTGACCTGCGGGTGAAGGAGCTGGAGGTGCTGGCGCGGTTTTGAGCCGGTCCCCGCCGGAGACGACGTGGGGAGTCTCACTTGTTTCCGTGGCAAAGTCAGAGACTCCTCACGTCGTGTCCTAAGCCAGGCGCATTTTGCTGCCCCGAACGACCACGGGCCGGAGCGCGGGCGTCCCGCCCGCTTTGCGCGTCCGGCCACCGCAGCCGTGCGGATCGTTGGACGACGTGGGCATGCCCAAAGCAGCCCGGCGGGCCGCGCTCCGGTGTCCAGATGCGCCCCTCCTACACCGCCGTTGCCGGAATCTGCTTGTCCTGCGCGTGCCCGGCTTGTCACCTTGCCGGCCGCGCAAACGTCCAACTGCCCGCCACCATGAGCCGAAGCTTCGCCTCTCTCATCACCGCCGCCTGCGCCTTCACCGCCGCCCTCGCCTCCGCCGCCGACCAGCCCGGCGAGTGGCAGGTGCTCTTTGACGGCAAGGAAACCAAGGGCCTGCGCGCCTTCAAGGGCGAGGGCTTCCCGAGCAAGGGCTGGATCAATGACAACGGCGCACTCAAGACGGTGCCGCGCGAGGCCGGCGGGCAGGTCACGGATCTTATCACGGTCGAAAAGTTCAAGGACTTCGAGTTGGAGCTGGAATGGAAGGTCGCGCCCGGCGGCAACAGCGGCGTGATGTATCGCGTGGCCGAGCTGGACAAAGGCCCGGCGTGGTGGACCGGCCCGGAGATGCAGATCCTCGACGACTCGAAGCATCCCGACGGCAAGAACCCGCTGACCTCCGCGGGCGCGCTCTACGGGCTGATCGCGCCGAACGAGCAGCGGAAGGTCAAGCCGGTGGGCGAGTTCAACGCGGCGAAGATCGTCTTCAAGAACAACAAGGTGGAACACTGGCTCAACGGCGCGAAGATCGTGGAATACACCTGGGGCAGTGATGAGGTGAAGGCGCTGGCGGCCAAAAGCAAGTTCGCCGACAAGCCGCGCTTCATGGCCGAGCCGGAGGGCCACGTCACCTTCCAGCACCACGGCCAGGAGTTTTGGATTCGGAACATCCGCATCCGCCGGCTCTGATTTGCAGCACCCACATCACCACCCATTTTCCATGAAAGCCCTTGCCTCATTCCTCGCCCTCGTCACCTGCGCGGCGCTCGCCAGCGCCGCTGAACTCAACGCCCTTTCCGCCGCCGAGCAGAAGGACGGCTGGAAGCTGCTCTTCGACGGCAAGTCGCTCGCCGGGTGGCGCACTTACAAGCAGGGCGGCACCATCGGCAAAGGCTGGGTGGTCGAGGACGGCCTCCTCAAGAAGCAGGCCAAGATTTCCGGCGGCGACATCATGACGGAGCAGCCCGTCCCCGCCACCGCCGACTGGGAGCTGTCGTGGGAGTGGCGCATCGCCGAGAAGGGCAACAACGGCCTCAAGTATTTCATCACCGAGGCGCGCAAGGGCGCGCTTGGTCACGAGTATCAGTTGCTCGACGACCACGGCCATCCCGACGGCAAGGTCGGCCCGCACCGGCAGACCGCCGCGTTCTACGACGTGCTGCCCCCCGCCAAGGACAAGCCGCTCAAGCCCGTCGGCGAGTGGAACCATTCCCGCGTGGTCGTGAAGGGTCAGACCGTCCAGCACTGGCTCAACGGCGCGAAGGTGCTCGAATACGTTTTGGGCAGTGACGCGGTGAAGGAGGCCGTGGCCAGGAGCAAGTTCAAGAAGATCGAGGACTTCGGCACGAAGGTCACCGGCCACATCCTGCTCACCGACCACAACGACGAGTGCTGGTTTCGGAACGTGAAGCTCCGCGTGGCGAAGTAGCGGGGGACACTCATGTCCCCGGCCAAGCCATGACGGCGGACAAGCGTGTCCGCTCCACTTCCGTTTCCTACTTCCGCCACTGCCGTTCCTCCGCTTCACTTCCGCGCATGAAGATTGTTGTCCTCGATGGCTACACGCTTAACCCTGGCGATTTGAGCTGGGATGCCTTGAAGGCGCTGGGTGAAGTCGCGCTCTTTGACCGCACGCCGCCTGACCAGGTCGCCGCGCGCTGTGCGGACGCGGAGGTCATCGTCACCAACAAGGCGCTCGTGCCGCGCGAGGTCATCGCCGCGCTGCCCAAGCTGCGCTTCATCGCGGTCACGGCCACGGGCTTTAACATCGTTGACGCCCTCGCCGCGAAGGAGCGCGGCATCCCGGTGAGCAATGTCCCGCTCTACGGCACGCGCGCGGTCGCGCAGTTCACCATCGCGCTGCTGCTGGAGCTGTGCCACCGCGTCGGCGCGCACGCGGACTCGGTGCGGGCGGGCGACTGGGTGAAGTCCGCCGACTGGTGCTACGCGCGCTTCCCGCTGCTGGAACTGGACGGGCTGACCTTCGGCGTCGTCGGGTGGGGCCGCATCGGACAGGCGACGGCGGAGATCGCCCGGGCGATGGGCATGAAGATCATCGCCGCCAGCCGCTCGCCCAAAACGCCGAAGGACGGCGTCGAGTTTGTGGACATGGACACGCTCTTCCGTCGCGCTGATGTGGTGAGCCTGCACTGTCCGCTCACGCCGGACACCAAGAGCCTCGTCAACGCCGAGCGCCTTGCACTGATGAAGCCGACGGCCTGGCTGCTCAACACCAGCCGTGGTCCCTTGCTCGACGAGGCCGCCGTGGCCGCCGCGTTGAACAGCGGGCGCATCGCCGGGGCGGGTCTGGATGTGCTCTCCACCGAGCCGCCGAAGGCGGACAATCCGCTGCTGTCTGCGAGGAACTGCCTCATTACGCCGCATCAGGCTTGGGCCGCCAAGGCAGCGCGCGCGCGCCTGATGGAGACGACGGTCGCAAACGTGGGGGCGTTTCTCGCGGGCACCCCGCAGAACGTGGTGAACTGAGCGGTTGTCTTCGGCTCCGGTGCTCACATAGTCGGCGCGCATGAAGGCGAAGGCCAGGTCAGATTCAGGAATGCACTCACGTCCGCCGCTGGAGCGGATGCAGCGCATCCACCAGGCGTTGCACGCGGGCGGCTGTCCGAACGCCAACGCGCTTGCGGCGGATCTGGAGGTCACGACCAAGACCATCTACCGCGATGTCGAGTTCATGCGCGACCGGCTGGGGCTGCCCATCGAGTTCGACAAGCTGCGCAACGGCTACCGCTACACGGAGGAGGTCAGCGCGTTCCCCACGTTCCAGATCACGGAGGGCGAGCTGTTCGCGCTGATCGTGGCGGAGAAGGCGTTGCAGCAATATCGCGGCACGAGCTTCGAGAAGCCGCTGCTCTCGGCGATCAGGAAGATGGAGCAGGCGCTGCCGGACACCATCTCGCTGAACCTCGCGGACGTGGAGCAGACCATCTCGTTCCGCACGACGGCGGAGCCGGTGCTCAACCTCGGCGTGTTCGACACGCTGGCGAAGGCGACGGCCGCGCGGCGGCAGCTCGAACTGGCGTATCGCAAGCCCGGCCAGACCGCGCCCGACCGGCGCGTGGTGGACCCGTATCACCTCGCGAACATCAACGGCGAGTGGTTCCTCTTCGCGTTCGACCACGGGCGCAAGGATGTGCGGACGTTTGCGCCGGCGCGCATCCTGGAAGTGCGGGAGACGGGCAAGACCTTTGCGCGGCCGCAGAAGTTCTCGCTGGAGAAGCGGCTGCGCGACAGCTTCGGCGTGCATTCGGCGGAGGGGCAGTTTGACGTGTGCATCCGGTTCGATGCCTCCATCGCGGACTACATCCGCGAGAAGCGCTGGCACGCGTCGCAGAAGGCCACGGACCTGCCCGACGGCGGGCTGGAGCTGCGGATGAAGCTGTCGAGCCTGGTGGAGGTTGAGCGTTGGGTGCTGGCCTGGGCGGGGCGGGCGATGGCCGTGGCGCCGCCGGAACTGGTGACGGCGGTGCGCGCCGGGGCGGCGAAGCTGGCGGAGCGGCATGGGGGCTGAAGAGCGGGAGAGTATTCAGTTTTCAGTTTTCAGTGTTCGGTGTTTAGTGGGACGTCGCCCGTGATGGCTGGGACTGAATGCTGGCTACTGAACACTGAACCCAAACGGCACCGAACATGAGCAAAGCGCCCGAACCGAATCCGCATCACGTCAGCCCGTGGAAGTTTGCCCTCGCTCTGGTCGTGGTGCTCGCGCTCGTCTGGTTCGTCTCGCCGATGCTGGAGAGGAAGGCGGAAAAGGACTACGCGCGCCGCAACGACGCGCCCAAAGGATTGGGCCACGCGGCCCCGACGGCGAAGGACCAGCCGGGGGCCGCCGCCGCCGCGAATCCGAACGACCACTCGTGGACGAACGGGATGAAGTGGATCCCCGGCGGGACGTTTCAGATGGGTTCCGAGGAAGGGCAACCGGACGAGAAGCCCGTGCATGAAGTGGCCGTGGACGGCTTCTGGATGGACACCTACGAAGTGACCAACGCGGAGTTTGAAAAGTTCGTGAAGGCCACCGGCTACGTGACCATCGCCGAGCGCAAGCCCAAGCAGGAGGATTTCCCGGACGCGCCGCCCGAGGCGCTGGTGCCCGGGGCCATCGTCTTCACGCCGCCCCCCGGCCAGGTGCCGCTCCATGACCACATGGCGTGGTGGCGCTACGTGCCGGGCGCGAACTGGCGGCATCCCGAAGGCCCCGACGCCACCATCAAGGGCCGGGAGCAGCATCCGGTCGTGCAGGTCGCGTGGTTTGACGCGATGGCTTACGCGAAGTGGGCCGGCAAGCGTCTGCCCACCGAGGCCGAGTGGGAGTTCGCCTCGCGCGGCGGCAAGGCGAAGCTGACTTACGTCTGGGGCAACGAGAAGACGCCCGACGGCAGATGGCTGGCCAACATCTGGCAAGGCTCGTTCCCCAACGGCAACACGTTGCAGGACGGGCACAAGCTCCAGTCGCCGGTCGGCAGCTTTGCGCCGAACGGCTACGGCCTCTTCGACATGGCGGGCAACGTGTGGGAGTGGACGTCCGACTGGTATATGCCGGACTACTACGCCAAGAGTCCCAAACAAAACCCGCCCGGCCCGCAGGAGAGCTACGACCCGAACGAGCCGGGCGTCTGGAAGCGCATCACGCGCGGCGGTTCGTATCTTTGCACCGAGGCGTATTGCTGGGGCTACCGGCCCGCGATGCGCATGAAGACCTCGCCCGACACGGGCCTGAATCACACCGGCTTCCGTTGCGTGCGGAGCGGCCCCCCGCCGGGGAGCGTGCAATGACGAGGACGCCCGGCATCGCAAGGACACGGACATCGCTGGCGGGCGGTTTGCCGGGGCGTGTGCGGGCGGCGCTCTGCGCGCTGGTGGTCTGCCTCGCGCCCGACCTGCGCGGCGCGGTTCCAGCGGAGCGGGGGGCGGGCTACCTCATCGAAGCCTGGGACACGGAGGACGGGTTGCCGCAGAGTTCCGTCACCTGCCTGATTCAATCCAGGGAAGGCTATCTGTGGCTGGGCACGCAGAACGGTCTGGCGCGCACCGACGGCGTCCGGTTCAAGGTTTATTCCGCGGAAACGACCCGCGCGATGCCGGGCAACCACGTCCAGTGCGTGTTCGAGGATGCGGGCGGGGTGCTGTGGTTTGGCGTGGAGGGCGGCGGTGCCGGCTACATCGTGGACGGACAAGTTCAGAGCCGGCAGATTGCCGAGTTGAACGACACGTCCGTGACGAGCATCACGGAGGGGCCGCGCGGGACAATTTGGTTTGGCACCGTGCGCGGGGACGTGGTCCGTTGGAGCGCCGGTCTGGTGCGGGTGTTCAGCCGGACCGACGGCTTGCCCAGCGACCCGATCACCAAGCTCGCCGTGGACGGGGCGGGGAAGCTGTGGGCGGCCACCAGCGGCTGGCTGGGCTGCGTGAAGCAGGGAGTGTTTCAGGAGCAAGTCCGGGACGCGTCCGGCGAACTGGTCTTCGCCCCGCGCCGCGAGGGCGGGCTGTGGGTGATGACGGGAGGGAGGCTGATGCTGATGGAGCCGGATGGGAAGCGGACAAACTGGGAGCTCCCCGAATTGCCCAAGAACGAGCGGCGACCGCTGACGATGCTGGAAACCAAGCACGGCGAGGTCTGGACCGGGTTGGACGGCGGTGGGTGGTTGCGGTTTGGCGAGGGCAGTTTCGAGCGCGTCCGCCGACAGCCGGCCCCGCTGCCTGCGGGAGTGGTGCTGGCGTTGGCCGAGGATGGGGAGGGAAACCTTTGGGCGGGAACGCAGGGAGGCGGCCTGATCCGGCTGCGCCAGCGGATGTTCACCGTCATCAACTCCAGTCACGGCCTGGCGGAGAACAATGTGCTCACGGTGTGCGACAGCGCGCCCGGCGGGGTGTGGCTGGGCACCGATGGCGGGGGGCTGCACCGGCTGGCGAAGGATGGCAGGCTGGTCCGTCATCACGAGGCGCAGGGCCTGCCGCACGAGCCGGTTCGCGCCGTGCATGAGGATCGGCGGGGAACCGTCTGGGCCGGCACCTGGGGCGCCGGGGTGTTCCGCCAGCGGGACGGATACTTCACGAGGTTCGACGGCGAGCTGGGCTTGGATGCCAGGTTCATCCGCGCGCTCTACGAAGACCCGCAGGGAACCGTCTGGATCGGCACCTTTCGCTCGGGGGTTCTGAGTTATGACGGCGTTCGGCTGACGAACTACGCGCCCACCAACGGGCTGTCGCACCCGGATGTGAGCGCGATCCTGTGCGACTCGACCGGGGCAATGTGGTTCGGCACCGGCGGGGGCGGGTTGAACCGGCTCAAGGACGGGCGGCTGGAGGCTTTCACCATCGCCCACGGCCTGCCCAACGATTTCATCCGCGTGCTCTTCGAGGATGAACGGGGAATTTTGTGGGTCGGCACGGAAGGGGGGATTGCCTGCCGCAAGGATGGCCGGTTCCTGGCGATCAAGGTGGCCGATGGGCTGCCCGATCCGGTGATTTCCCAGATATTGAAGGATGACCGGGGCACTCTTTGGTTTGGTTCCAACCGCGGCATTTTCCGCGCGTCGGCCCGCGCGTTGGAGGAGTTTGCGGAACGCCGGGCGCCGGCGGTGAACTTCCTCACTTACACGAAGGCGGACGGCATCAGCGGGGGCGAGTGCAACGGCGGCTCCCAGCCCAGCGGCTGCCGGACGCGCGACGGCCGGCTCTGGTTCTCCACCCTGCAAGGCGTGACGGTGGTGGACCCTAAAAACCTGCGCGTCAATCCGCGCCCGCCGCAGGTCAAAATCGAGGAAGTCGTGGCCGATGGCACCATCCTGCCCTCCATCGCTCCCAGCAGGGTGCCGGCTGGCTGCCGACGGTTGGAGATTCAATTCACCGGCATCAGCCTCTCAGCCCCGCGCCGGGTGCGGCTCCGCTACCGCCTTTCGAACACCGATCCCGGCTGGGTGGAGGCCGGCAGCCAGCGCGTGGCCGCCTACAACCGCCTGCCCCCGGGCAAATACGAGTTCCAAGTCTGCGCGGCCAACAGCGATGGGGTCTGGGACGAGATCGGCTCCACCCTGGCGTTCACGGTGGTCGCGCCGTTCTGGCGGACATGGTGGTTCCTCGGCCTCTCCGGGGCCGGGGTGGCGGGAGTCTTCGCGGCCCTGGTTCGCACGCTTTCGCTGCGCAAACTCCGACGGAACATGGAGCGGTTGGAGCAGCAGAACGCCCTCGCCCGGGAGCGGGCGCGCATCGCCGCCGACATGCATGACGAGCTGGGATCCCGCCTGACCCGGATCGGTCTGCTGGGGGAGCTGGCGCGGCGCGATGCCGTCCGGCCCGAGCAGATGGCCCGGCATCTGGACCACATCACCCACCAGTCCCGGGAACTGGCCAAATCACTCGACGAGATCGTGTGGACCGTGAATCCCCGGAACGACACGCTGGACCGGCTGGCCGCCTACATCGTCCACTACACGGAGGAATTTCTCGATGCCGCGCCCATCCGGTGCCGCCTTGACGTGCCCGCCGATCTTCCGGCCCTGCCGCTCACGGCGGAGCGGCGGCACAACCTGTTCCTTGCCTTCAAGGAGGCCTTGAACAATGTCGCCAAACATTCCGGTGCGACTGAGGTGGAGGTCAGACTGGCCGTCCACCCGCCTTGGATCGAGTTGTCCGTGGCCGACAACGGACGTGGGTTTGCGAAGCCGTCGTCTGACGGCGACGGCTTGTTGAACATGAAGGCCAGACTGGCGGACGTGGGCGGTGAATTTGTGCTGACGGCCAGCCCCGGCGGCGGCACCCTCGTGCTGTTGCGCATGAAGGTGACGGAAGTCGGGTCGCCGGGATCTTCAACGCCCGCGCAACCATCGAATGACAGCGCGCCTCGCATTTGAGACCGCAACCGCCCGCCCGCAGGCCAATCTGCCGGGCGGTGTAACCTGTGGAGCGGTCCGCGCCCTGGCGTGGATCGGGCCACTTTTTGATTCCCGCTAGGTCCGTATGCCCATCAAAGTTTCCATCGTGGAAGACGACGCCGAAGTGCGGCAAAGCCTAGCGATCCTGCTGAATGGTTCAGAGGGTTACGCCTGCGTCAGTGCCCACCGCTCCGCCGAGGAGGCCGTCGTTGAAATACCCCGATGCCTGCCGGACGTGGTGCTCATGGACATCAACCTCCCGCGTCAATCCGGGGTCGAGTGCGTCCGGCAGTTGAAGGCTCAACTGCCGCAGTTGCAGTTCCTCATGCTGACCATGTATGAGGATGCCGACCTCATCTTCAGCTCCCTGACCGCCGGCGCCAGCGGTTATCTGCTCAAGCGCACCTCCCCCGCCAAGCTGCTGGAGGCAATCGAGGAAGTGCATCGCGGCGGCGCGCCGATGAGCAGCAAGATCGCCCGCATCGTCGTTCAGCACTTCCAGAACCGGAAAGGCCCCGCGCCGGAGACGAACACCCTTTCTCCGCGCGAGCGCGAAGTATTGGACCTGCTCGCCAAGGGGCATCGCTACAAGGAAATCGCGGAGCTGCTTTCCATCAGCTTTGACACCGTCCGCGCCCACCTGCGGAACATTTACGACAAGCTGCAGGTTCGCTCCCGCACTGAGGCGGTCGTCAAATACCTGCAACCCTGAGGGGGGGGGCAGCGTCCTCGGTAGTGGGCCTGTCAGCGTCATGCCGGTTGCTTCTGATCTTAGTCAATCGCCACAGTCACGCGAATGGCCGGCCAAATTTCGGTTGTTTCCCGGGTAGCCCGCCCGCCACAATGCCCGGCACCTGCCATGAAACATTTCGCCCTCTGCGTCGCCGTGATCGCTCTCTTCGGTTCAAAACTCGTCGCCCAGACCGCCGGCACCAGCGGCCGGGATGACCTTCTGATCGCTGACGCCATGGGTGCCAGGGCAGTCGTGGTCGTGGCCCCCACGGCGGGCAGGTGGGAGAAGCAGGCCGCCACGGACCTCGTGAAATATATCGAGCTGATGACCGGGGCGAAGCCGGCGCTTGCGGACACCGCTGCCGCCGTCAGCGACGCGCTCAAGGCGAAGACGCCCGTGCTCATCGTTGGCGAGGAGGCGCTGAAGACGGACGCATCGCTGAAGACGGCGCTGGCCAGGGCTGCCAAGCCGAATCCCACACTGCGGGCGGACGCCTTTGTGGTGCGGCGCAAGGGCGGCCGCGTTCTGCTCGCGGGCAATCATGACGAGGCGCACTACTACGCCGCCGCGCATCTGCTCCACCTCTGGGGCTGCCGCTGGTATTTGCCGACGGACTTCGGCGAGTGCATTCCGCACCACGCGTCACTCAAGGTGGGCGCGCTCGACTTCGCCTACGGTTCGCCCTTCGAGGTGCGCCATTACTGGCTTTCTTGGAACGCGAGCACGCTTGGTCAGGCGGAGTTTCAGCGGCGTAATTTCGCGAACAACGTGAACGTCCCGAGCGGTCACGCGCTCGGCAAATACACCAAGGATCTCGTGCCCAAGGGCAAGACGATGTATAACGTCCCCATCGCCGAGGACGCCACCGCCGGGCACGTCGCCAAGCAGGTCGTGGACACGTTTGGCAAGGGCCAGCATGTGATGCTCGGGCTGGAGGATGGCTTGTATGAGTCGGATTCGCCGAAGGACAAGGAGCTGAAGTCCGGCTACGTGGACAAGTATTTCCTCACGCCCTCGATGACCGACGCCTTCATGACGTTTTACAACGGCGTCGCCCGGCGGCTGGTGAAGGAACATCCCGCCAGCCCGGCGAAGATCGGCTTCCTGGCCTACGCGAACATCACGCTCCCGCCGCAGCGGAACATCATTGCGGAGAAGCCGCTCGTCGCGTATCTCGCGCCGATTGACATAGACCCGGTTCACGGCATGGACGATCCGAAGTCACCGCCGCGGCAGGAGTATCGCGAAATGATGTATCGCTGGGCGCAGGTGATGCAGGGCCGCGTGGCCATCTACGACTACGACCAAGGAATGCTTGTCTGGCGCGACATTCCAAATCCCGCCATCGCCTCCATTCGGCAGGACATCAAACATTATCGCAGGGCCGGCATTCTCGGGGTTGCCACCGAGAGCCGCGGCGCGATGGCCACGACGTTCCTGAACCTCCATGTCCGCCTGCAGCTCTGCTGGAACCCGGACACCGACGTGGACAAGCTGCTGGCCGAATTCTACCCGAAGTTCTACGGCCCTGCCGCCGCGCCGATGGCCGCATATTGGACCGCCATCAACAAGGCCTGGGAGGAATCCATCATCACTGAGCACGAACACTTCGTTGCGCCCGCCATCTACACACCAGCGCTGGTAAAGGAGTTGAAGCGGCAACTCATCGCCGCAGAAGCATTGGTGAAACCGCTTGCCGCCAAGGCGCAGCTCGACCGCAACGACAGGCTGTTCGTCGAGCGCATGAAGTTCACGCGCCTCGGCTTCAGCGTGCTGGAGAACTACATGGCGATGGTCACCGCCGCCTCGACCGAGACGGACTTCAAGACCGCGGTCGCTGCCGGAGAGCGCGCGTTGGCCGCGCGGCTCGAACTGGCAAACATGAACCCGACCTTCACGACGCGGGTCGTGGGTGTCGCTGCCGAGTCGGACAAGTCCGGTGCGGCCTGGTTCCCAGGCGAGGTGAAGCAATACCGCGACCTGCTCGCGCTGACCGATGGCGCGAAGGGCAGGCTCATTGCGAAGACGCCGCTGGAATGGGCCTTCCGCCGCGACCCGCACGACACCGGCCTGCCGGGCGGCTGGGCCTATCGCGAGCCGGACCTGACCTGGTGGAAGAGCCAGAAGAACTTGAGCGGGACAGCGGTTCACCAGGGCAACCCCGGCCAGTGGGAGATGCTGCGCACGGACCTTTACATGCAGGCGCAGGGCGTCATCACGCCGGACTTCCATAGCTACACCGGTCACGCGTGGTATCGCACTGAACTCGATCTCAAGGGCGCGGACACGCAGGGCAGGGCGCGCCTCATGTTCCCCGGGCTGTTCAACGAGTGCTGGCTCTACGTGAACGGCTCGCTCGTCGCGCACCGGGAGCAGAAGGCGATGTGGTGGTATAACGACTACAAGTTCGAGTGGGACGTGGACGTGAGCGGACACTTGAAGCCGGGGAAGAACTCCATCGCGCTGCGCCTCCATAACCCACACCACTTCGGCGGCATCTTCCGCCGGCCGTTCCTCTACCGGCCCGTGGGTCGGTAACCCGAATCAGGCAATGATGTCGCGGATTGGCTCGCCGTGGTCCATCTCCAGGCGCTTGCGGCTGGGGATTTCGAGCTTGTGCGAGTCCAGGCCAAGCTGGTGCAGCGCGGTCGCGTGGATGTCGGTGACGTAGTGGCGGTCCTCGACGGCGTGGAAGCCCAGCTCGTCCGTCGCTCCGTGCTGGACACCGGGCTTGATGCCGCCGCCGGCCAGCCAGGCGCAAAAACCCTGTGGGTGATGGTCGCGCCCGTCGCCCTGCGCGCCGGGCGTGCGGCCAAACTCCGTGCCGAAAACGACGAGCGTGTCGTTGAGCAGGCCGCGTTGCTTGAGGTCCTTCAGCAGTCCGGCGATGGGCTTGTCCACCTGCGTCGAGAGGTTGGTGTGGTTGGACTTGATGGCGGAATGCGCGTCCCACGCGCCGCCACCGCCGCCGCCGTGGAAGAGCTGCACGAAGCGCACGCCGCGTTCGACGAGCCGCCGCGCCACGAGGCATTGCTCGCCAAAGGTCTTCGTCTCGCTGCGGTCCATGCCGTAGAGCTTGCGCGTGGCCTCGGTTTCCTTCTCCAACTGGAGCGTCTCCGGCACGCTGCTCTGCATCTGGAAGGCCAGTTCGTAGGACTTGATGCGGGCGCGGAGGTTCTGGTCGTCGGGATAGTCAATGCCCGCGAGGCGGTTCAGCTTGCCGAGCAAGCTGAGGTTCCGCACCTGCTCCTCCTCGGTGATGCTGCCGGCGGGCGGCGCGAGGAAAGGCAGCGGCTTCTTCGGGTCGGTGTTGAGGCGCACGCCGCCGTGCTCGGGGCCGAGGTAGGACGCGCCGTAGGTGAACGTGCCGCCGCAGCAATCGCCCGTGGGCGTGCCGAGCACGACATACTCGGGCAGGTTTTCGTTGAGCGAGCCGAGGCCGTAGCTCACCCAGCCGCCGAGCGTCGGGTGCTCCAGCTCGCGCGGGTGACGGCCCGTCTGCCACGTGAGCTGTGCGCCGTGGTCGTTGTGAATCGTCCAGAGCGAGCGCACCACCGCGAGGTCATCCGCGCAGGTGCCGATGTGCTTGAACCAGTCGCCGACCTCCAGCCCGCACTGGCCGTAGGGCTGGTAGCCGGTCTGGAGCGGCATGATGACCTTGCGATTCCCGTGGCTGGGGTTGCCGCCGATGATGTTCTTGCCCTCGCTCTCCAGCACCTTCGCGTAAGGCGTCTCGGCGATGGATTTGCCGGCGTATTTGTTCAGCTCGGATTTGACATCGAAGCTCTCCAGGTGGCTCACGCCGCCGCAGAGGAAAATCCAGATGACCGACTTCGCGCGCGGGCGGAAGTGCGGCAGGCCGGTGGGTGCGGCGGCGGGCGTAGCCGCGTGGCCGTCGCGGAAAAGCATCGCGCCGAGGGCCAGGCCGGTGAAGCCCATGCCGGTGTCGGTCAGGAAGGAACGGCGCGTGACGCCGGGACAGAGCGGGTGAGGGCGGTTGGTCATGGGAAGGCGTGTTGAAAGGTGGAAAGCTCCGGAAGACACGGACGGTTCGGAGAAGCGGCGGTGGCGGTGGAGCGCATTGTGCGCTCACGAATACCCGCGACGCTCGAACGGACGGCGGAGAGGCCGCTCGCTACAGCGCTCTGGTTAGACCACGTCGTAATCATCTCAACTCTCCGTGAAGCCGCGAAAGATGCCACCCCCGTCCACGGCATCCGCGAACTCCTCAAAGCCCATGTTTGCAATCGAAAGGTTGTTGTCTATCGAGGCGACCTGCGCGGCGACAGCGCGGAACTGACGGCCACGCTCCTCGCCCAAATCCACAACGAGCAACGGATAGTCTGGCTGTGAAACCGCAGCACCGTCCGCAACTACGATGAAGCTGTGCGGGTAATCCTCTGGCAGCGCGTCCATCAACTGCTCAACGGTCGCGCCACTGTTCGCACGGTCGTCAACGACTTCCATAGTGAAAATGAATGGGTCGCCCGGCTCGCTCACTGCCGCCTTGAGCTTCTTCCACGCGCTCTCGTCCGAGAAGTCGGTGCGAATCAAGAGGGCGTTTTCAGACGATGGGATTTTCATGCAGTGGTGGTGTCAGGTGGCCTAACAACAGCAAAGTCGGCATCTAACGCACGGTCACGAAGTCATTGTGGTTGAGTAGCACGAGCACGAAGTTTTCGCGGGCGCGGTCCTTGACGGTGGCGGCGAGAAACTCCCGGCCTAGGCGGGTTTCCTCCGCCGTCGGACGTCGGGCAAGGACTTGCGTGAAGGCCGCGCGCACGAAGGCCTCTTCGTCATCTGTCGCGAGCTGCTTCGCGAGCTTCCGCGCTTCGGCCAGTGCCAGCTCGCTGTTCGCCAACGCCAGCGCCTGCTGCGGCATCACGCTGGGGCGACGTTCGTAACACTCCGTCACGGCGGGGCCGTCGAAGATTTTCAGGAACTCGACTTCCTTCTCGGCGGCGAGGCGCAGGTAAAGACTGCGGCGCTTCGAGGTCAGGCCGAGATTGTGGTCAATCTCCGGTCCGCCCATCGCCAGGTCGAGGCTGCCGCAGACGAAGAGCAGGTTGTCGCGGACGGCTTCGGCTTCGAGGCGGCGCGAGTTCATGCGCCAGAGGAAGAAGTTGTCCTGGTCAAGCTTCGCGCTCGCCGCGTCCGGCGTGGAGGCCATGCGGTAGGTGCTGCTGGTCACGAGCAGGCGGTGGATGGCCTTCATGCTCCAGCCGTGCGCGACGAACTCCGACGCGAGCCAGTCGAGCAACTGCGTGTGCGACGGCGGGCGACCGTTGCGCCCGAAGTCGGCGGGCGTCGGCACGATGCCGCGCCCGAAATGCCGGAGCCACATCTGGTTCACCGCCACGCGCGCCGTGAGCGGGTTCTGCGCGTCCGCCACCCATTGTGCGAAGGCGAGCCGCCGGCCAGTGCTCGTCGCGGGATACGATTCGACAGTGCGCGGCTTGAAGGCGGTGGCGGGCGCGGCGGACAAATCCTTCTCAGCGGTTGCCAGAGCTTTCTCGTTGTCGGCCAGTTGCTTCTTCAGCGTCTCGGGGTCGGTGGTCTTTGCGCCCTTCTTCGCCGGGGCTTTCGGTTCGGCGGGCTTGCCGTCCTCGGCTTTCTTCAGCGCGGCTGCAAGTGCGGTCTGCGTCTGGTGCAGCTTGAGCCGCGCGTCGGCGACAGCCTGCTGGCGTTGCGCAGCGACGACCTCGGTGGCGGCGCGTTTCCACTCGTCGGAGTCCTTGCCGCCTGCGACCTCCAGCTTCTCCGCGCGAATCGCAGCGGCAAGCGCGGCGTGCTTGGCTTCCGTCGCTGCCACGGTGAGTTCCTGCTCGCGGAGCTTCTCAGGTGCAGTGGCGGAATTGGTCTTCAACTTCGCGAATGCCTCGCGCGCATCGGTCAAGCCGCGTTCGCTCGCGACCAAGGTGTCTTGGAAGACGAACTCACGCTGGTCCGGCTGCGCGGCGAAGCGCGGAAGTTTCACCGGCTCCACCGCCAGCTTGCCGCCAGTGCGCGCCGCGCTGGTCAAACCGCACAGCGCGAAGGGCACGCCCGCTTCCATGACCTTGTTGGTGTCCGGCGTGCGCTCGTCGCCGCGGATGAGCAGGTGCGTGCGCCGGTCAGGCTGCTTGTCGAACGCGCGCACGAGGCCGTCCTTCGCCGTGTCTAGCTGGCCGGGAATGCGGTCGGTGCGGACATCGTGCGGGTCGAAGACGGCGCGGAGCTGGTAATACTCGCGCTGCGAAATCGGCTCCGTCATGTGGTCATGGCACTTGGCGCAGCCCATCGTGACGCCGAGGAACGCCTGCGACGTGTGCTTGAGCGTGTCCTCCATCCACTGCTCGCGACTGAGCATCTTGAAATTGCGGACGAGGAAGCCGGTGGCGCGCAGGGCGTTCGTGTCGAGCGGCGCGAGTTCATCGGCGGCGAGCATCTCGAGCACCATGCGGTCGTAGCCCTTGTCCTTGTTGAGCGACTCCACAATCCAGTCGCGCCAGCGCCAGATGTGCGGCTTGCTGTCGCGGATTTGGTTGCCGCCGCTCCAGCCGGCCCAGTCGCTGTAGCGCCACACGTCCATCCAGTGCCGGCCCCAGCGCTCGCCGTGACGGGGGTCGTCGAGCAGGCGGCTGACGACCTTCTCGTAAGCATCGCTGCTCGTGTCGGCGAGAAACTGGCGCTGCTCCTCGGGCGTCGGGTTCAGGCCAATCAAGTCGAGGTAAACACGCCGCAGCAAGACTTCCTTCGTCGCCTCGGGCCGGGGTTTTAGTCCGCGCGCCTCATGCTCGGCGGCGATGAAGGCGTCCAACGGGTTGCGCACCCAAGTCGCGTTTTTCACCACGGGCACCGCTGGCCGCTGCACGGTCTCGAAGGGCCGCCAGCGATAGGCCGCGAGGAACTTCGTGAACTCCGCCTGCTTGGCGCTCGCCTTGGAAAGCTCCTTGCTCGGCGGCTTGTCCTTCGCGTCGCCCGGATTGCGGCCGAGCAACAACTCCACCTCGTTCGCCACGCCGTCGCCGTCACTGTCCTCTTTCGCGACGAGCCCGATCCGCGCGGCGAGTGTCGCGGACTTGCCGGCGGCGGTGAGTTCCTCGCCGAGCCGGTGCAAGCGTTTGCCAAACGCATTGTGCGGGAACTCCTCAAGCGACTTCGGCTCCTTGCGCTCGCTGGGCAGATGGCAGGTCGTGCAGCGGTTCAGCTCCTTGGCGAGGAAGCGGTCGTAGTGGTGCTCCAGCGTGGCGCGGTTCGCGGGCGTGGCGGGAATGTTGGTGGTGCCAAGCAGCAGCAGTGCTGTCACCGCCCCGTAACGAGCGATACGGAACCAGCCGGTTGGCGATGCAGCGGGCATGGTGTAACCGACGCCCCGCTTGTCGGCGGAGTTCGATGAATGTTGGTCGAGCCTCACCCAATGGTGCGCGGCGGGTGTGGCGGGGCGGTTCACTTGCCCCTGGCCTTGCGCTCGCGCAGGATGGGCGCGAGGAACTTCGCCGTCTCGTCGCCGATGACGTGGTAGCCGGCAAGGTTGGGATGGCGGTCACTGAACCAGCCGGGCAGATGGCCGAAGTGCGCGTCGAGGCGGTTGTCCATCACGATGACCGTGGGCGGCGTGCCGCTGGCGAAGGGCTTGGCGAACTCCTGCAGCTTCTCCGGGATTTTCGCGAGCGGGAAGCGCCGGTAGTTGAGCATGTTCGGCCCTTTCTCCAGCTCGGCGGCGTAGCGCGGGTAGATGTCGAAGAGCTTGAGCTTCTCCTGGGTCGCGACCTGTCGGATGAGCGCGTTGATGCGCTCGCTCGTGGCGGCATCGGAGAAGGGAATCACCGTCATCGGGATGAGCATCGCGGACGGATGATCCTTGCGGAGGCGGGCGAGCAGCGCGTGGAAGTCCTTCGGGAAGTTGTTCGTGAAATCCTGCCGCCGCGCGTTGTCGTTCAGGCCGTAGCGGATGAAAATGTAGTCGAGACCGGGCAGCTTCGACGCGACCTTGTCGTAGCGGCCGGAGTCCACGAGCCGCTGGATGTATTCGCCACTGAGCGCGACGTTGATGACGTTGCACGGCGGCAGGTCGCCCTCGGCGGCGAGGAGCTGGCGGATGACATCTTCGAGGTGCGGGCCTTCCTTCACGAGCTTGCGCGGGATGCTGCCCTCCGCCGTGCTGTCACCGAGGATGAGGATCTGCACCTTGCCCTCGTGCTCGGCGCGCGAGCTGCCCGTCAGCAGGAAGACAAGGGCTGTCAGGGTGAAGAGCCGGGCCATCCGGCGGAAGTTCAGCGGGTTCACGGTGAAGTAATGCGTGGTCATGCGTGGGAGTTTGGGCCACGGCTGCGGAGCGTCAATGGCCGAGTGTGCGGCCGTGGCTTACCTGCTGGCAGCCCGGCTGATTCTAACGCGGAGGCGCAGAGGACGCGGAGGAGCGCAGAGCTTGCTCCACTCGCGAACACCCCGCTGGTGCAGCCGTGAGCGGGTTCGCCTCCGCGCATCTCTGCGTTCTCTGTAGTGCTATCGCGCAACTTCGTCGCTGGCTGAGAAGATTTTCAACCACGGAAGACACCGAACACACGGAAGGCGCTGCAATCCGAAGCCCTTCCGCGTATTCCGTGTCTTCCGTGGTTGCCTTTGGTTGCGGCTCCGCCGC
>Ga0172367_10000813_pt1 | contig 47068 bp, 33 predicted proteins | sample Lak10m_FD_114542 | JGI IMG/M metagenome (GOLD analysis project Ga0172367, IMG submission 114542) | Freshwater microbial communities from Kabuno Bay, South-Kivu, Congo - kab_022012_10m | ecosystem: Environmental > Aquatic > Freshwater > Lake | place: Democratic Republic of the Congo: South-Kivu...
GCCCGCATCATTTCGTCCTCAACCACGTTATCAGAAATTTTGATGTAACGCTGTAACGTGGAGAGTTTGGTATGGCCTGTGATCTTCATCACCACCTCGGGGCGCATACCGCGCTCCAAAGCCAAAATAACGAAGGTTCTACGTGCTGTATGTGTGGTAATGAGTTCCCACTTCGCCTTACGGTCTTCCGTGCGCTTAGAACCAAAGAATTTAACCACCTTGTGCTTGCTAAACATCCCCATCATCGCTCCCAATTCCTTCGGATATCGATTTTGAATTTGATTGGCCGTTGGATGCATCAATTCCGGCTTCCCCTGATTGCGATCAATCACCCAACTCGTATACTTGTTCAATGGGATACGCAAAATCTGCTTGGTCTTCTCGGTGGTGATCTCAATGCGGTTTGAATAAATATCATCCCAAGTGATGCGCCCCAAATCCCCGTAACGCAACCCACAACCACACTGAAATACAAACATGTCTCTCACGGGCTCCAAATGCGGCCTAGACGACAAATCCAATTCAAGCAGCGAATCGAGTTCTTTGGAGGTCAAATACACAAAATCAACGGGGGCCGATAGGATCTTGTAATCCTTATAAACAGGATTGATCACAAACCCGCTTTTCTCCATCTTCTTCAAAAAGATTTTGATGCTCATGAAATACTTACCAATGGTGTTGTTGGAGATGTTTTTTTCATTGATCAAATAATCTACAAACTGATGCTCGAAAGATTCATCGAACAACGCATAGTCAAATTTGAGCCCATGGAACTTTGCATACTTGCGCACTTGATTAAAACTCGAGACATAGGATTTGATCGAATTTTTGGAGATCGTAGACTGCATTTTTTCCTTGTATTCCTCCAAGTTCGATTCCAGATTCTGCTTTTTATTGGACTTTAATGAGTGATGTTGCTTGCCAAAAATAAAATCATCGACCATCACCGTGTCGGCCGTTTTCTTCGCGATCTTCAGTGTATACTGGAGTTCCGCCTTGCGCTCCTCAAATTTTGCCAACAGCAAATTGATCTCCATGCTCCCCGGTGTATTGGGTTTCATGCGCATTTTTACGGGGTCCCAATGTGACATCTTAATTCTCAGCCCGGTGCTCTTCCTGTAGCGATCGGTGGAAGAGAATTGAAAGTTCGCATATACGTCAGCCCACTCCAGGCTTTTGTTTGCGGCTCTGAGGTAATACGTTATCATGACGCAAAAACCTCCTTTCTCAGACTCAAAAAATGTGACTTTCGATTTTGGGATGTTTTCCCGGAATCGAACTGAAAGGCAAAAAAGGGACAAAAATGGATGTGACAAATTTGTCTCATTGGGGTGTTTTGGATGTGTATAAACATGATTGACCTATAACGACACAAAACTACATCGTTAAACGTCAAGCCCAATGAAATCAAACAGTTAGGGCCGCTCAAATGAACGGCCCTGAACAAAATTGAATGTGGATAAACTTCGTTTTTGTGGTATCGGGCGGAATCGAACCGTCGACACAAGGATTTTCAGTCCTTTGCTCTACCAACTGAGCTACGATACCAACATGTCGAACAGAATTTTCCAAAGAGTTTCCTGTCAAACGGGCTGCAAAAATAAGAAATGTTCTGAACTTGCCAAATGAAAATCGAAAATTAATGTCCGCCAACCGGCGCACCCACCTCGATTCCCTCTTTTTTGAAGTGAGCCGTCATGCTCACCGCATAGTATGCCAAGTAAGCAAAACACGCCACACCCACCCAGTAACTATTCAAAATTCCCAACACCTTTTCATCGGCCAAACTACCCTGAAAAACACTCACAACCCCACCACCCATGATCATCATGATCAAATAATTCGAGGCCTTTGGCATTTTGCTACCCAACCCAGCAATTCCCAAAGTGAAAATACAAGGCCACAAGGTCGAACAAAACAACCCCACACTCACAAACGCCATCGCCGCGATATGTCCGCCCATGAAAATTCCTACCACCAACGCAGTCATGCCACATAAACTGTAAATCAGTAACTGTCGGGCCGGATTTCCCTTACTCAAGAAGTCCATCACCACCAACACCGCAATCATACCCAAATAAGGATAAAACCCGTCTACCTGATAACCTGCTTTGGTATTCACCCCCAAATATACGGCAAATGCAGCCAATGGCAACAACAAACGCAAAGCCTTCTTCCAAGTAGCACTCACATTAAACGAACCCGCAGAGCTGGTCCACCGACCAATCATCAAACTCGCCCAAAACAAAGAAATATAAGGCGCCGCGTCGCGGGTGGCCACATTCAAATTCGACTTCAAATATTCACTCAAATTGCCCGCAGTACTTACCTCAACCCCCACATACAAAAAGATAGCAATCATACCCATCCACACTTGCTTGTAAGACAATACCGATTTGCCATCGTCCTCACCCGCACTCACCGATTCTGCTGCCTCAACCTTCACATCCAAACGATAAAAAATCGCGGCAAACAAAATAAACAACGCGCCCAATACCAAATAAGGCACCTTCACCGCGCTGACATCCAATTCCGCACCAGAGCCCGAACCCATCGAGCCATAAATGGCCGCAGTCACCAGCAAAGGACCAATCGTAGTACCAAAATTATTCACCCCACCCGCCATGCTCAAACGCTGAGAGCCAGTTTCAGGCGACCCCAAACCAATGGCCAACGGATTTGCCGCTGTCTGCTGCAGCGAAAAACCCAATCCCACAATGATCAATCCACCCAGCAACATCGGAAACGAGGCCGAATCCGCCGCTGGAATAAACAACAAACTGCCAATCGCACTAATCACCAAGCCCAAAGCAATTCCTTTGCCATAGCCCAAACGACCGAGCAAATCACGGTTCATCAGAAAACTCACCAACATATATCCCAATGCACCCAACGTGTACGCCACGTAAAAAGCAAAAGATATCATCTGACTCTGCCACTGTTCCAAGTGCAATTTGTCCTTGAAAACCGGGATAAGAATGTCGTTACTGGCCGCTACAAAGCCCCAGAAAAAGAAAACGCTCACCAAAGTGGCAAACGCACGGGTAGTATTGTTTTGTGTCATTCGATTTGATTTAAAGCAAGGTGGCAAAAAACAACTTTTTCACGGCAAATCCAACACCGCCAACCAATTCGTGAAGAAATATTGTAAAAAAGACAATAATCTCTCATCGCTTGGTTTTCAATCAATAACTTTTATCTTGCGCACTTCTATGGATACACTTTCAATCGCGGATCCGCAAGGTACAGCTACCAAACCCCTCGACCTAAACCACTTTCATCATACAGTTCCATTGGGCTCATCCGATTGGATTTCCATGAACGGCATCTTCTGGGGCCTTTTCCTGCTCATCCTCATCGCCTCAAAAAACCAAACCGAAAAAACCCGCAAATCTTTGGGCTGGTTCTTGGGCGCACTGTCATTGATCAACTTCGCCGCTTCCAACATCAAAATGGTCCTCGACCACACGTGGTACATCGAAAATAGCCTACCCCTGCACTTGTGCGGAATGTCGGCCTTCATCGCTGCCTACCTCCTCATCCGCGGCTCACAACTCAGCTACGAGTTTTTGGTTTATTGGGGCGCGGGTGCCATCCATGCCTTCCTCACGCCGGAAATCACCAACGGATCCTCCCTATACAACCACATCGAATACAGTATTTCCCATGGCATCATCATCCTGGGATCCGTATACGCCACGATGCGATTGGGCTATACGCCCCGACCTGGTTCTTGGTGGAAGGTTTTCCTCTACACCCAGCTCACCATCCCCGTGATCGGCGGCGCCAATTACCTCACCGGCGGAAATTACATGTATCTGTGCCAAAAGCCCACGGCCGAAAACCCCTTTGTCATCGGAGAATGGCCTTGGTACATTTTGGGCTTGGAATTCGCCATCATCCTACATTTCTTCGCCTTTTACCACCTCCACAAAGCCCTCGCCACCTGGAGAAGTAACCGCGCTTAACCCTATCTTCGCGTTCATGCGGAGTTTCTTTTCGATGTTTTTCGGTTCGATTTTCGGGGCGATGCCCTGCCTCGTTTTCTGTGCGATGGCCCTTGCAACAAGCCAAGTGTCTGCGCAAACTCCTTCTGCACCCACTTACAACCCTGCCCTCAACCCAGGCATCATCCCCGCGCCGCAAATGATAGAAATGTCGCCTCGAGGTGGCTACAGCAAATTCGTCATGGACGAGCCACGAAAAAACCCAAATCTTCCCGCCGAAGGATATAAATTATCCATTAAAAGAAAAAACATCACGCTCGAATACGCCGATCAAAATGGCTTCATGCACGGAGACCATACGCTTTCAGAACTTATCAAATTATATCACGGAAAAATTCCGTGCATGACCATCACCGATCACCCCCGATTCCATTACCGGGGCATACACTTGGATGTATCGAGGCATTATTTCGATAGCAGCTTCCTCTACAAATACGCCGCAATGGCTGCAAAATATCGCTTCAATGTAATCCACCTCCACCTCACCGACGATCAAGGATGGCGGCTCGAAAGCAAACGCTACCCCAAACTCAATACCATTTCTTCAACCCGCGCTGGCACACAAACTGGGCCGTATTCTCTGCTACATTTCGATACTTTTACCTACCGAGGGAATTATAGCCAAGTATGCCTCCAAGAATTTGCCAACTGGTGTCACCATATTTATGGTATCACGGTAATCCCAGAAATTGAAATGCCCGGCCATGCGCTCGCTGCGCTCGCGGCCTACCCCGAATTGAGCTGTACCGGCGGACCCTTTGAAACTGCCAAAGGCTGGGGCGTCTTCGACGATGTATTTTGTGCCGGCAACGAAGCCACCTTCACCTTTTTGCAGAACATTTTGCAAGAAACCATGCACACTTTCCCCAACTCACCCTATATCCATATCGGCGGCGATGAATGTCCGAAAGAACGCTGGAAACACTGTCCCAAATGCCAACAACGCATGAAAGACCATGGCCTCAAAGATGAACACGAACTGCAGAGCTACTTCATACAACGCATCGAAAAGTACCTCCAGGATTCTGGATGGTATGTAAATGCTACCGGTGACACCATCCGTGGGCGTAGCATCATTGGCTGGGATGAAATATTGGAAGGCGGCCTTGCACCCAAAGCCACGGTGATGAGTTGGCGAGGTACCGAAGGAGGCATCGCCGCGGCCCAGCAGTACCACAACGCCATCATGACCCCCGGCAAGCCCCTTTATTGGGACCATTACCAAAGCAAAGACAGCACAGAACCGCACGCCATTGGCGGCTACAACCCCATCGAAAACGTGTACGCCTACGAACCCATTCCCGCTACATTATCCGATAGCCTGCATCAATACATTTTGGGCGCTCAAGCCAACGTTTGGACGGAATACATACTCAGCCCAGAACACGTTGAATATATGGTCATGCCCCGAATGCCTGCCCTGAGCGAGGTATTGTGGTCCAACCCCCAACAAAAAGATTTTACCGATTTCAAACGTCGCCTGTCACTGCATCGAAAAGAATGGAACAACATCAATTATTGTCCCACCGTCTTTGGCGAACCAGCCACCTTTTTCCGCAACGGCAACAAAAAATAATCCACGGCCAAACAGCACCATTTCATCATGAACAACCGCAGAAAATTCCTCAAACAACTCTCTGGCTTGGCGGCCATGGTGGGACTTCCAACCGCAGGCATCGCCGCAGCTGACTTGATATCGCCCGACGATACCAACAAGAAAAAAGGAACAAAAAAGGGCAATCCCAAGCGCAAACAAGGCGCCCCCATGATTGTCACTACATGGAACTTCGGATTGCAAGCCAACGAAGCTGCTTGGCCTACGTTGGCTTCGGGAGGCAGGGCCCTGGATGCCATCGAACAGGGAATCCGTCAGTGCGAAAACGACCCCACAGAAAGAAGTGTGGGTTTCGGGGGAAGACCTGATCGCGACGGACACGTTACCTTGGATGCCTGTATCATGGATGAAAAAGGCAACATCGGATCCGTGGTTTGCATGGAACACATCGCCAACCCCATCAGCGTGGCACGCGCCGTGATGGAAAAAACACCCCATGTGATGCTCGCAGGAGAAGGGGCCACCCAATTCGCGGTAGAACAAGGGTTTGACAAAGTGAATTTGTTGGTGCCAGACAGCGAACGCGAATGGAAAGAATGGCTCAAAAAAGCCGAATATACGCCGGTCATCAACATCGAAAACCACGATACCATTGGCATGATCGCCATGGACGCCAGCGGCAATTTATCCGGCGGATGTTCCACCTCAGGCATGGCGTTTAAAATGCATGGCAGGATTGGCGATTCGCCCATCATCGGGGCGGGTTTGTACGTCGACAACGAAGTGGGTGCTGTTACTGCAACCGGTCAGGGCGAAGAAGTCATCCGCGTGGTGGGTTCGTTTCGGGTGGTGGAAGAAATGCGACATGGGGCAAGTCCGCAAGAAGCCTGCGAGCAAGCAGTCATGGCCATCCGCGACAAATTTATACTGCGCGGCAAGGATTGGAGCAACACGCAAATCGGGTTCATTGCCATCAATTCCCAGGGCGATATTGGGGCGTATGCATTGCGTCCGGGCTTTACCTTTGCCGTAAAAACAGGCGATGTGGCCGAAGTACGCAAAGCGAGTTATTTGTTGGATTGATCATTCTCATCTCGATCAATATTACATCCCTATCCAAAACGGGGCGACCTGATTGTGTTGCGAAAAACGCAAAACTTCTCCTTTGACAATCCCCAATTTGCGTGGTATTTTTGTGTAAATCAAGATTATGGGATTGGTTCATGCGGTAGTTAAGGTTTCAAATCCACGTAGGCCGGAGTTATCGGTCGACATGAAATGCTTGGTAGATTCTGGATCTACCCACATGTGTATTCCCGAATCCATGGCGATCTTTTTGGATTTAGAAGTCGCCGAAATGAAAGATGTGGAATTGGCCGATGGTAGTTTCAAGCAATACCCTTATGTAGGCCCTATCCGGGTGGACTGGGGTGGTAGAACCAGTTTTGCAGGTGCTTTGGTGATGGGAAAAGAACCCTTACTGGGGGCTATCCCCATGGAAGACATGGATGTTTTGGTTCATCCCAAAATGCAAAAGTTGATATTCAATCCCAATACCTACAGACCGTTTTCGTAGAAGCATTTATCGCGGAGCGCCAACCCAAAGGCATTCCTCCAGCACCGGATAACCCTCATAAAAGTGTTTACCCAATGGTATTAGGTCCAGCAGCCGCTGCGCGGCTGCTGGCTGACGCAAACGAACCGAATAATAACTCACCCTGTCCATCTTGATCCGGTATTTACGCTTGCCCGCAAAAGAAATCGGAATCACCCGGGTCGTGGATAATCCATCGGCCAGAATTTGCCAGTTCCCCGGCAATTTGACCTCTAACGCCTTCTCAAACAACAGCCGCCCCAATGAATCATAGGCCGCAATCTCTAAAGGCACCTTGCCATGATCGACCAACCGAGAATTTAATTGTATATAAAACTGATCCTTCACGCCCCACCATCCACTCGGAATCAACTTCATCACCACCGGCAACATCGCCTCGGCCACCTTTCCTTGCGAGGATTTCAACATACTCCACCCCGATTCGGTATTCGCAACACTCCAAGTCGTTCCGTTCCATATATCATTGTACTGCCAATACAACGACCCCATACAATACGGCGATGCCATGCGGTGACCAATCATCGCCCTATATAAAAACTCACCCTGCACCACCGTCGCGGAATCCGCAAAATCCATCTTCTCAACCGATTCAATACCCCGATGCGGCCAAGATTTGGGATACTCCGTTTCCACATATTTGCGCAATAACTTGGGCCCCTTGTAACTCAACAGCGTTGATTCCCAAGGCGAAACATCACCTTGCCAATCCCATTCCGCAGGACTCGGTAATCCATACTCGCTGCAAAACGGCATCCGCGCCGAATCCAAATGCGTAAAACCACGCTCCCCATGCCAGACACCCCAATCGTGGTTATCGCCCCGTTTCATCTGCTGCAAATTGCCCCAATTGCCAATCGGACTGCTTCGGGTGTAAGGCACACTGCCCGACCATACCCCCAACGCCTCCGGAATGACCGTATCAAACAGCGTCAAATACGCATGCCACATCCTGGCGCTATCCAGCCCGTGGATGTTGTACTTCTGCTGCCAGCCCCAATTGTGCCAAGCCACTTCGATCTCATTGTTGCCACACCACAAAGCCAAACTCGGGTGATTGTTCAACCGCATTGCCTGCGCCAAGACCTCCGACTCCACCGCTTCTAGAAAATTGGCGGCATCGGGGTACATCGTTCCATTGAACATCAAATCCTGCCAAACCATGATTCCCAAGGCATCGCATCGATCGTAAAACGCCTCACTTGGATAAGCCCCACCGCCCCAAATTCTCACCATGTTGTAACCCTGGGCACGCATGATGTCTAACTGACTCAAATCGCCAGGATCACCCAAAAACAGTCGCTCCGGATACACACTTGCACTGTCGCCAAACTGCCTCGCCCAAATCAAATTTGCACCCATCGCAAATACAGAAACCCCATTTACGGAAAACGCAAATCGTCCGCCGTTAGTATCCAACCTCACCGACCGAATACCCCAATTTCGTTCGATGCTATGAATCTGATTGCGGCCATTTTTGTCCAACTGATGCGCCGAAATCTCAATATGATACAGCGCCGGATGCGAATCCTGATTCAATTGTTGATACAGCCCATTCGGAAACCAATGCTTGGGATTTTTCACCCGAAACGCAAACTTGCGATACCTGGCTTCCACCCCAAATTCATTCGCCGAAACGATGACCTTGTCCTCATCCTTATCGCCCAATCGCACAACATCCCATTCAATATCGTCGTACATGTCGGGCAGATTCCCCGATGTCACATGCACAAAATCGGGCCGACCTCGCATCGTATCGCACAAATAATACAACTCGGCATATCCGTAAACATATTCCACCGGCTTACCTGATTCAACCCCCATCCACGAGGAGTCTTCGGTAATGTTCAGCGTTTGCAAGTGGTTGTCGCTCCATCCGTGCACATATACGCCCTCGCCCAAACCCACCAAAACCCTGCGGGGCGCAATATCCCAACCATACTGCACGATGGGCTTACGCAAGAACGGACTCGCCTTGGCCGCAGGCTTACCCTCCTTACCCAACCCATAACTGCCAAATGTGGTGATTTGTGCTTCATTATCGGCCGGAAACACCATCCCCGACCGCTCGCTATACAGGGCTCCAATTTGACTGGGCGAATCGAAGAAAATATAGACAGAATCCTTCCCATCCTTTTCAATGAGACCATCCAAATCAATGGTAATATCGGCGAAACTGCTCAGCAACGGATTCACTACTTTCACCAATTTCTTGTTGATCCAAACCCAAATATAGGCACCTTCCCACTGCTTGATTTGCAAAAAATGGTGTTCCTCTTGCTTGGCTGCTTCCGCATTTTCGAACAACGCTGCCCGGTAGGTATACCGTCGCCACTCCACACTCTTGCAGTGACTGTTGCAGGATGTAAGCCGTTTGTGATCGCAGGCCAGCGGATTTTTACCGCAATTTTCGCTGCAAGCCGAAGGCGATGGGTGCGGGCAAAACAAATCGTTGATGGCTGGGGTATATTTTACAGGGATCCAACCGCGGCCCACAACAATCGAATCATACTCACGCAGGTGATCGGCATGGGCTTCATTGTTCACGACGGCCATGGAGAAATCCTCTTCCAACAGTTCCCATAGTTCGATGCGATGGCTTTTGGATGGTTGATTCACCGTGGCCTGGTAAACATCGGGTGGAGGCAATTGAATTGAAGGCTGGGCGAAGAGATTTGTGCTGCCGAGCATCAACACGACGAAACAAATACCCCTGAACAACTTCAACAGGACAAAATTCGACTGTCGCATCAAAGCGGCACCCCTTTCATCACCTCAACCATCTGTTTGAGTTGGTCGATGTCGAGCTGTCCGCCCGCTCCGCGGGCGGACGTGTGCACCTCCAAAAATCCCAAATCCCGGTAATATTGTACATTGTCTGACCGGATTCCACCACCCGGCAAAACATCGATGGCCTCGGCATGCCACTTCAGCATCTTGAGCGTTTCCATGTTGATACTGCCCCAACCGGTTAATATGCGATCAAACCCACATTCTTCGGCCTCAGAAACGGCATTCAATGGGGTAGCAATTTCATCAAATGCCCGGTGAAGCACTGTCTCCAATCCCAGCGAGTGCGACAGTTCACAAGCCTGCATACAAAATTCTTTGTCGAGCAGCCACCGCCCATTCCTTTTCAACAGGGCCCCTAAAACCACCCCTTGAAAACCCAATTTGGCGACTTGCTTGATGGTGGTAAGCATCCATTTTTTCTCGCGTTTGCTGTAAAGAAAATCACCACCGCGGGGTCGTACCATCACCACCGCCGTTACGCGGAGTCCGTGTCGAACGTCATTCACAATGTTCGTGGGGCTCATTTTCTGCAAATCTTCGAGCGAGGGTGTAATGCCTCCCAGTTGATAATCCTGGCACAGTTCAAGGCGGGCGCAGCCCGCCGCCTCTGCCGCGTAGGCGTCATCCACCGAGAATACGCAAACCTCAACCCCTTTCATCGCACTTCAATTTCATCGATGAAAATATAACCACTGCCGTTGTACGGGTAGCCCAAATGTCCTTCCGGTAATTTACCATACTTCGCAGCCCCAATTTTGACATAACGCGCCTTGATTGGCCTCACTCCGGCTTTGCCATCGGTATGTTGAATGGCCACCGGATCAATCAGCGTTTCGTTGTTCTCCCAATCGTCTTTGAACGCCACTTCTTGAGGCCATGGCGTATATTTTACTCCGTCGGTGGAAGACCATACCTGCATCGACCTTGGCAACAAAATCCAAGCCCGGGAATCTTGCAAGAAACGGGCCGATACTTCGCTTATCGATAGCACCGAACCCAAATCAATCACCGCCGAAAAATCTTGATCATAAAAGCCCATCCATCCCCCTGCACGCCATTCCTTGGATCCCCGTATCTCGTCGACCAGCGCGCCGGCTCCGCCGGCGCTGTATTGGGGGTGTGGAATTACACCATCCCCCAAAATAATCGAATAATTATTTTCCTTCTTATTAAACACCCCGGTGGCCCAATCGCTCTGTCCCAAAGTAACCGAACCCAGCCCATCGCCCTTGCCACCGGCCGGATTCGACCCCGGCAAACCGCCGTACACTTCCGTATTCACCAATCGCGCACTCACAACAGCATCATAGGCCACCACAAATTCATAAGGCTTGGCCCCATCGGCCTCCGTAGTGATGGTTTCCATTGTGCCTGGCTTCACCACCAAAGCCGATACGATGGCCGATGTTTCGCCACCCTTACCCTTGGCCTGCTTAACGGGTTTGCCTTTTTTGTCCAACGCAACGCGCTCACGATTCGAAACCCGGATTTCCAATATTCCTTTGGTGCCCTTGGCGACAGACACCCGTATAACCAAACTGTCTTTGAACGTGCGAGCACCCTCAATCACCGGCACCGCAACAAACGCCGTAGACACCGTTTGCTTGGCAGTTTTCAAAATCAGCTTATCCCTGTCAGCATCCTCCACCTCGCTAAACACCAACCCATCCGATTGCATCAATTGCTGATGCGTTACCGTGAGTTCTGCCGCTGCATAAACCTTGCGCATGCTGCGCAATTCCATCTCTCGCTGCAATTGCAATTCTTGCAAAGCGGCCGCCCGCGCAGCGGGCGTGCCTTTCATATCTTTCAACGTAGGCAATGGCGGCAACTCCGAAGCCTTCGCCTTCTCCATCTGGTGCGCCGCCCATGGCTTTTTCAGTGCCTCCGGCTTAAGCACAACACCCTTACCAACACCACTGCCACCCACATTATTTTCAGCACCCGCCACTGTCACAACGTCCGGATACATCTTCGGCCCGGCTCGGTCCTCTTTCCTGTTGATCTCCCCCCGCGTGATCAAAAACCCCAATTTCCCCTCCCGCGCAATCTCAATCTCGTAAAACTGAGGCACACCCGTGGTGTATACATTGCTGCCCGGACATACTGGATAAAAACCCATCGCACTCATCACATACCATGCACTCATCTGTCCGCAATCTTCATTGCCAATCAACCCATCCGGACTGTCTTTATAAAACTGTTTGCACACGTATTCAATGATCCCCTGAGCCTTCTCCGGCTTGCCACAATAATTGTACAAATACGCCATGTGATGACTGGGTTCGTTCCCGTGGGCGTACTGCCCAATCAATCCTGAAATATCGGCCTGATCCCTGCCTGTGGTGCGAGAATCCGTTCCAAACAACGAATCCAACTGTTTTTCCGTGGCATTCACCCCACCCAACTTGTCCATCAACCCCAAAATATCATGAGGCACGTACATCGAATATTGCCAAGCATTCGCCTCTGTAAAATGATTGTTCACCTCCTTGGGATCAAAGGGCGATAGCCATCCTCCATTGACACGCGGACGCATGAACCCGGTCTTCTCATCGTACAAATTCTTCCAACGCTCACTGCGGGCGTAAAATTCCTGAACCACCGATTGCGGGGTCGATGGCAAAGCCTGTGCCACCCTGGCAATACACCAATCATCATAGGCGTATTCCAGCAACTTAGAAACACTTTCCGCCGTGTTCTCAATGCCCATATACCCCAACTTCTGTCCGTACAAATCCAAAAAAGCCGAATCCTTCAGCCGCGCGCTGTGCATCATCGCCTCCAAGGCCAACTTATAGTCAAAAGGATATTTCGGCTGTCCCATCGCATCGCGCGTTACCCCAATTTCCTTCATCATCACATCAGCAATCACACTCACACTGTGATACCCAATCATGCACTCCGTTTCGCAACTGCCCAACTCCCACACCGGCAATTTTCCACCCTGCTTGTATTGCAGCAAGAAAGTGCGAACAAAGTCTATGGTTCTTTCGGGATCCACAATACTCAACAGCGGATGCAAGGCCCGGTATGTATCCCACAATGAGAATACCGAATACACTTTGTGATAAGGCGGTGCATTTTCTTTGTACAAGCCCGCCCGATGAATCTGCTGATCTCTCCCCCGATATCGCCCATCGGCATCGCTGGCCAAACTCGGATGGATCATGCAATGGTATAAAGCCGTATAAAATTTGCGTTTTTCTACATCGCGCTTCGCCGACTCTGCACCCACCCTAAATGCCTGCGCTTCGTAGTCGCTGGTGACTTTGATTTTGGCGAGTTCTTGATTCCACGCCGCCTTGGCCTGAGCGCGATAGGTTTCAAAGCGCACAGCACCCTTTGCCTCAGAACGTATCACCGCCATGTCCTTTTCATAAATCAAGTTGCCCCGGGCGCCCTTGGCATCGGTGAAAGAGATACCCACCAACGTTTCCAATTGTACGGGGTTCGATTTTTCGCCCCCATTGCGCTCGAAATCGAATTCCACGATGGCTTGTTTGCCGTCTTGACTGGTGATCACACGCGCAATTTCATGGTCGAATTCCATGGTAAAATACACCCACTGGTTGTTGGCCCAAGCCTTACTCTGTCGCCACCCACCAATTCTGCGCTCATCCAATTGCTCTATGCCGTGCGACAACAGCTTATCTCGATGATTCAAATCAATCAGCACCCTGGCGGTATACTTATTTCGATTCATCGAGCTGTAATACGTGTAGCGATGCACGCCCATCCGCTCGGTAGCCGTGAGTTCCACTTTGATTTCATACACCGGCAAATACACCGAATAATAACCTGCTTCGGCCACTTCGCTGGCATGGCTATACCTTGAACGATAAGCATAGGGATTAAAACTTGGCAACCGCGATGAAGGTCCGCCCGTGGGCATCATCAACACATCGCCATAATCACTCACCCCGGTACCACTGAGGTGGGTATGTGAAAATCCGTAAATAAAACTGTCTTCGTAGTAATAGCCACCACAACCATCCCAACTGTCGTCGATGCGGGTATCGGGCGACAATTGCACCATACCAAAGGGCCACACCGCACCTGGGAAGGTATGACCATGTCCGCCAGTACCCACCATAGGATTCACATAATCGGCGGGGGTTGCTTCCGTTTGGGCTTGTAATTGGCATTGGCCGAAGGCCAAAAATGACATCGCCAGGGTCGTGAAAACGACCCTGGCGATGGACAATATAACTTTCTTCTTGTGAGTATGAACAAGCATCACTCACGAAGATACAATCTGGCGATTACTTAACAACTACACCCACCACTACACGACGGTCCAAGTTATTGGTACCAGTGTAAGCGGGTTGTGTGGTTACGATTTGAATTTTGGCCGCATTCACGCCCAAAGAGTTTATCATGAAGTTTTTCACGGTGTTGGCTCTGCGCTCACGCAACTTGGCGTTGGTTACATCAGAACCTGTTTTATCAGCAGAAGCATAAATTACAATGGTGTATTCATAGGCAGTCGCTGAACGATCAGCACCCACTTTCCAACGATACAACTCTTGCATACCATCTGTTGTCAACTGAGAAGAATTCAAGGCGAAGAACAATGTGGTTACGTTACTACGCTCAAATTCTGCTTTGCTCTCCTTTTCCAAAGCTTCAACCGCCGCCAATTTGGCTTCCAACGCATCAATTTCTGCTTTGGATTGGGCCAAATCCGCATCAATGGCCGCCACTTTCACTTTGGTTTCTTCAACCACTTTGCCGATGCCTCCATCGCCTTTGTTCATTTTCACATTGTTTTCCTCAATCATCAATTGGGTTTGATCTGCAACGAATCCACTCAAAGGAGATTTCTGGTAGGCCTCTTTAGACTTGATGCCACAGCCGGTAGTTCCAATCATCGCTGAAACCAATACGGCGCCAATAAAAAGAATTTTCTTCATAATTTTTTACAAATTTAAGGTGCTTAGAAGTCCCGGATATCAAAAACTATTCCACAGTGACCAAGATATGACCAAATTCCATCGAGTAAACCCCGCTGTTGGTCGTTACCCCACAGATTTCTTCATGTCTAAGGCCACGTCAACGATCATATCCTCCTGACCACCCACCATTTTTCTCCGACCCAACTCCTCCAAAATACTGCGGGTATCGATGCCATATCGCTCAGAAGCCCGCTCGGCATGCAACAAGAAACTCGAATAAACGCCCGCATAGCCCAAACTCAGCGTTTCACGGTCTACACGCACCGGCCTCACCTGTAAAGGACGAATCAAATCATCGGCGGCATCCATCAAAGCGTACAAATCACTGTTGTGTGGCACGCCCATGCGATTCAACACAGCAATTAACACTTCCAACGGCGCATTTCCTGCTCCTGCTCCCATCCCCGCCAAAGAGGCGTCCAAACGCGTGGCGCCATGCTCCAAGGCCACAATGGTATTCGCCACACCCAAACTCAGGTTGTGGTGACAATGGATGCCTATCTCCGTTTCCGGTTTCAGCACCTCTTTAAACGCCTTCATCCGATCCGCCACATCATTCATCAACAAAGCACCGGCACTGTCAGTAACATACACACAATCCGCCCCGTAACTTTCCATCAACTTGGCCTGTTCCGCCAGTTTTTGGGGCTCGTTCATGTGGGCCATCATCAAAAATCCTCCCACGTCCATCCCCAAATTTTTCGCCGCTTCAATGTGTTGCTCCGCGATGTCCGCCTCGGTACAATGCGTTGCAATACGAACGCTCTCAACACCCAAAGACCTCGCCCGTTTCAAATCATCAATGGTTCCAATGCCGGGCAATAACAAGGTGGTCAATCGCGCGTGCTGCAATTTCTCCGCGATTCCTTCCAACCATTCCCAGTCGGTGTGAGCCCCAAATCCATAGTTAAAACTCGCGCCCGCCAGTCCATCACCGTGGGCAATTTCTATCGCATCTACCTTGGCCGCATCCAACGCCAAAGCGATTTCTGTCATTTTTTCTTTGCTGTATTGATGTTTGATGGCGTGCTGACCATCGCGCAATGTTACATCCTGAATGTATACCTTTTTCATGCGTTACCTCCTTGTTTGTTGGCCATGCGCTCGGCAGTTGCCAAGGCCGCACTGGTCATTATGTCTAAATTCCCCGCGTATTCCGGCAGATAATGACCCGCCCCACGCACTTGCAACATCACAGTGGTTTTCAACCCACTCACTTTTCCCAACCCCTCAATGAATACCGCATTTTCTGGTGCGATGTCTTCGAATTGCACTTCCTGATGCAGGCGATAACCCGGAACATATTGTTGCACCTCTTCCACCATTTGGTGAATGCTCGCCCTAATGGCTTCCCGATTGTCCGGTTCGCTCAAGGTGAACACCGTATCTCGCATCACCAAGGGCGGCTCTGCGGGATTCAAAATAATGATGGCTTTTCCTTTCGTGGCACCACCCACCTGTTCGATGGCGTGAGACGTGGTTTCCGTGAACTCGTCGATGTTGGCACGGGTACCCGGACCGGCACTTTTTGAAGCGATACTTGCCACAATTTCGCCGTAGTGCACCTTGGCCACGCGGTTTACGGCTGCCACCATGGGTATCGTTGCCTGTCCGCCACACGTAACCATGTTCACATTGGGAACATCTTGTAGGGTGTCGAAATTGACGGGCGGAACCAAAAATGGACCTATCGCAGCCGGTGTAAGGTCTATGACACGCTTGCCTTCGAAGGCTTTTATTTTGTCGTAATTGTAAAGGTGTGCCTTGGCCGAGGTAGCATCGAAAATGAAACCGATCTCAGGCCAAAGGGGATGATTGAGCAATCCATCAATGCCCGCGTGGGTGGTGGCGACACCCATGCGCTCGGCGCGAGCAAGTCCATCCGAATGCGGATCAATCCCCACAAATACGCCCATTTCGAGGTATTTGGCAGTACGCATCACCTTGATCATCAGGTCGGTCCCAATATTCCCAGAGCCAATAATGGCTACTTTAATTTTTGATTTTTCTTGATTCATGGGTGTTCTGCAACGTTAATTGAAGGAAAAAGAAACTTCACCGAAAGATTCAATGTGGGCCACAAAGGTGTCGCCGGCTTCGCCGGCGCACATTGGCCCAAGAGCGCCACTCAGCACAATATCTCCCGCTTTCAGCGGCGTTCCCAAATTCGCAAAGGTCTGCGCCAACCAAGTGAGTGCCTTTAACGGACTTCCCAAACATGCCGCACCAACCCCTTCAGAAACCGGTTCACCGTTTTTGTATAGGTTCATTTTCACACTGGCCAAATCCACTTCATCCAATGATTTTCTCACATCCCCCAACACAAAATGACTGGCGCTGGCATTGTCGGCCACCGTATCCGTGATGCGAATGTCCCAGTTTAGTACCCTTGACCCCACAATTTCAATGGCACCAACCGCATAATCAACCGCTGCCGCCACCGTATCTTCATTGATTTCGCCGCTAAGGTCCGATTTCATCACAAACGCAATTTCCGCCTCAGCTTTGGGTTGCAAAATGGCAGCCGCAGGCAAACTTCCGCCATTCTTCACTGCCGTATCCGCAAACAATAACCCGAAGTCGGGCTGGTCTACCCCCAATTGCTTCTGCACCGCCAAGGATGTCAACCCGATTTTTTGTCCAACCACCACCGCACCTTCCATCACACGCAAATCGTTGTTCATTTTTTGAATGGCATACGCCGCAGCGATATCGGTATCTCCGATCAATTCTCTCACGGGCGCGCAAGGCAAGCCTTGCGCTTGTGCCTCCCGCAGCCGCGCAGCGGCTGCCTCAATCACTTCTTGCGAAATCATGCCCCAAAGGTAACACAACAATTTCATCCTAACTTTGCACCCATGCCCAACATCGAAGAAATCGCACAGTCACTGCACCAAGCTGCCCACCAAACCAAACCCATCGCACAAATTAGCCTCCAACAACCCCTTTCCCTGGAAGAAGCCTACCAAGTGCAAAAAGCACTGATCGACCTTCGCCTGAAAGAAGGAGAAACCCTGATCGGACTCAAAATGGGCTTTACCTCCGAAGCGAAAATGAAACAAATGGGAGTGCACGACCTTATCTGGGGCCGACTCACCTCAGCCATGCTCATCCCCAACAACAATACCACCGCCAGAAGCCAATACATCCACCCCCGCGTAGAACCCGAAATTTGCTTTCGCATCGCCAAAGACATCCCCGGAGAACTCAATGAAACAGAAGTCATCAACTATGTAGATGCCGTAGCAACCGCCATCGAAATCATCGACTCGCGCTATGAAAACTTCAAATTTTCCCTGGAAGATGTAGTGGCCGATAACTGCTCTTCCATTGGATTTGTGGTTGGCGAATGGATGCCCGTGCAAGAAAATCTCAACAACCTCTCCATGGCATTAACCATCGATGGAAAAACAGTGGCCGAAGGGTCCTCCAACGACATCATGAACAACCCCTGGAAAAGTCTCGCAGCCGCCACGCGATTGGCATCCCAATACGGTGAACCCATAAAAAAAGGCATGTACATCATGGCCGGTGCCGCCACCAACGCCGAATTCATTCAAGCCAACCAATCCGCATCCGCCACAGTAGCGTCACTGGGTGAAGTCAGTGTTTCCTTCAAATAACCCCCTGCCGAAAATCAAGCGTGCCAACGCTCGTAAGTGCTGAAATCGATCTCCTTGCGTGCAGCCAAATCCGCAAACAATTGCTTTGCTGATTCCGCATGTTCACAACCATCAACGAATCGTCCCGCAACCACCTTGCCCTTACTTCCACTGCCGTAAGCAAAAAATCCTGCGGTTTTTCCACCCAAAATCACACCCCGCTCGTGGGCATCGGCCAATACCGACAACAAACTCATCAGCACCGAACCCGTATACAAATTGCCCAACTGCGATGAGGCAAGCTCCCCCGGAGCAATCACCGCTTGCACAAAAGATTTATACGCCACACTCTTGGCGATCACTTTTTCCAAATCAGCATTCCCGCCTACCTCAGACCAAGACAGACCCAACAACTCCGACAATCCCATATCATTCAATGCCGCCGAATCGCCCAATTCCACCAAAGGCTTGAGCACAGCATCCATCCAAAATCGCACCGCCATCCTACGTCCCTGATAGGCATACGGCTGGTGAAAAATCCAGGTCGACCAGTCACTCACCCGCCAATCACACACCTGTTGAGCGTAATGCGCAAGCGCCTCTTCAAGTCGTGCACGGTAACATTCATTGGAAAAATATCCGTCGAAAACAGGTTCCGTCCTACTGATTTTCAAGGTCTCCCCCGGAATAGACCAAATCATTTGATCTGCATCCACATTGAGTTGGGTAGGATTCTTGGCGATACTACTCGATCGATCCGATTCAGCCCCCGCAATTTTTGCTTGAAGTTCAAATTCCGACACAGATACACCGAGCAATGTTGCGGCATCCTTCAACGCCTGAAGCTTATTGAATGAACGCAAAGGCTTGTAAAAATCTAGTTCACTTTTGAGCCCGATGCCAACCGTGTCTCCCAACACCATGATGCGCGGATCCTCTTTCAGCAACACCGCCACGGCGCCAGCACCCTGGGTATATTCTCCGCTCGATAGCAAATCATATTTGGCAATATCCGCTCCCACAACAATAGCCATCCGACCTTGTCCAGGAGCACTGCGAATCCAATCGATGCACAACAACATCGCATCAAATGCAGCGATACAAGCAAATGTCATGTCCACCACATCCGTATTCCTAAACACAGCGCTGCCCTCCAATCCCAGAGCGACTTCCACCTGATTGAGCGCATACGTCATGGTCGGCTTTGACCCATCCAAGGCCGATTCTGTACCCAGATAAATTTTACCGATTGAGGCGGGGTCGATGCCATTTTCTGTGATCAACTTCACCACAGACTGCGCGGCCAAACGATCCACGGTTTCCCCAGGGGCACAAACCGCCATCGATTGCAAACCCAATCCCAAACTGAGTTTTTCCGGTGCGATACCCCGCGCCTCAGCCAACGATTTGATCGGCAATTGGTGCTCAGGCACGCTGTACGCAATGGCGTCGATTCCAATGTTTGTCATAGACATAAGTGAATGTAACAAAGTTAGGAGAATAAAGTTGGTGTCGTTTTGACACTTAATAATTTGTCGATGCGCAACGCGGTAACTCCGATGAACACTGTGTATCACAGATTGGTCATGTGTTCAAAAATGCTCCGCGATTTCCTACTGTTCGGTAATATGTTTCCTATATTTACCCCGTTAATCCTATGCTCACAGACATTGAAATTGCACAGCAGGCGAATTTGAAGCGCATCGAGGCGATTGCCACTGATAACAACATCGACACTGAAAACATCGAACAATATGGCAAGTACAAAGCCAAAGTAGATTTCACTCCGGATGCCCATCGCATCGGACAAGGAAAGCTCATTTTGGTAACCGCCACAACCCCAAACAAAAGCGGTAGCGGGAAAACCACCACCTCCGTGGCCCTGGCGCAAGGATTGAACCATATCGGCAAAAAAGCCATTGTGGCCCTTCGCGAACCTTCGCTCGGACCTTGTTTTGGGATGAAAGGTGGCGCTGCCGGTGGCGGATACTCACAAGTATTGCCCATGGAGGACATCAACCTCCACTTTACCGGTGATTTTCACGCCATTACTTCAGCAAATAACACCATTGCGGCACTGCTCGATAACTACCATTACAACAACCAAGGCACGCCCAACGGTTTGAAAAGAATTTTGTGGCGCAGGGTGCTGGATGTAAACGACCGCAGCTTGCGTTTGATCAATTCGGGCATGGGTGGAACGGCCAATGGCATTCCCACTGAAACTGGATTTGATATCACTCCGGCCTCTGAAATCATGGCCATTTTGTGTTTGAGCACCAGCCTGGAAGATTTGCGCAATCGCATCGATGCCATCTTGTTGGGGTATCGCTACGATGGAAGTCCATTTACCATGAAAGACCTCGGTGCCACCGGCGCCATTCTCATTCTGTTGAAAGACGCCATCAAGCCAAACTTGGTACAAACCCTGGAAGGTGGAGCCGCCTTTGTGCATGGAGGACCATTTGCCAACATCGCTCACGGTTGCAACAGCATCATGGCTACTTGGGCCGCCTTGCAACATGGCGAATATGCCGTAACTGAAGCGGGATTTGGTTCAGATTTGGGAGCCGAAAAATTCTTAAACATCAAGTGCAGAGCCGCTGGCATCACGCCCGCCGCCACTGTCTTGGTGACCACTACCCAGAGTTTGAAACTTCACGGTGGCTGCCCAGAAAAAGAAATCAAACTCCCCAACAAAGAATCCTTGAGCAAAGGGTTGTTGAACTTGGAGCGACACGTAAACAACCTACAGCAATTCGGTCAGACCGTTGTGGTAGCCCTCAACCGCTTCCATTTCGATACCGAAGATGAACTCCAAATGATCAGTGGCTGGTGTGCTGAGCGCAATGCCCACTACGCTGAAAACCAAGGATTTGCCAAAGGTGGAGAAGGCGCCGCTGATTTGGCCCGCAAAGTGGTAGAGATCGTAGAAAAATACCCAAGCAAACCCATCAACCACACCTATGAACTGACAGATTCCGTGGCCGATAAACTCAACAAAATCGTACAAAAAGTATACGGTGGAAATGGCGTAATCCTGGCCGATAGTGCCAAGAAAAGTTTGAAGGAAATCGACGCATTGGGTGCCAATCATTGGCCCGTTTGTATCGCCAAAACCCAGTTTTCCTTTACCGATAATGCCAAACAGGTGGGCAGTGCTACCAATTTCAACATCACCATTCAGAAGTTAATTGTAAACGCCGGAGCCCGGTTTGTGGTGGCTGTAGCAGGTGATATCATGCGGATGCCAGGATTGCCCAAAGAACCTGCAGCCATGGGAATGGATGTAAAAGATGGCATCATCACCGGTTTGAGTTGACCCGTGCGAACGTGGGGGAATCTTCTCCACGCCGCGAAAAATTTTATGACAACAGGAAGAGGGGGCCAAAAAATCCAAAGGGGCTTACAACTGCTTTTGCACGGCCTTCATCACCCACAACATTTCAGTGGCAATTTGAAAGCAACGCGCATCGTAAGTGGCGGCCTCCTCTGCTGTTCCGTCTGATACCTTGGGATCAACATAGGGAATGGCCACACGAAAATTGGCTCCGCGCACGGTTGGACAAGCAGCGTCGGCCGAAGAACAAGTTATCACCGCCGCGAAATCTGCCGTTGGATTCACAGGGTGATCCAATGTCTTAGAAAAGCAAAAAATGGGGGCTGCGCCTTTGCCCGCGGTAATCATCATCACTTTGTTGTTGAGGTCAATAGCATTTACAAACCGAAGATGTTTGTTGCTGGTGTCTAACCGCTGCAACAAAATGGGATCGGGAATGTGCTCGGCAATCATGCCCGCTCTCTCCACCGCAGCAATCGCTCGAGGATTAAATGCCGTGGCTTCGGTACCCGCAGAGTAGGTACGAACACCAGAAATTCCCAAATGATGCGCAGCAGCGGCAGCCCAAATTTGTCCGAAATGACTCCGACGACTGTTGTGGGTACAAATAAACAGTATGTCGGCGGTACCATCGGCCTTGATCGACTTGGCGATGTACTGGGCAAGCGATTTCAGTTCGTCTTGTCGGTCGGCCGGAACGGCCGACAAATTGGCTTCAACTTTTGTCCAATAGGTATCAAGCACATCAAAAGACTGACTTTGAAGAGGCAAATGATTCATGGCGATGGCGATGATGGCAAAGAGTGTTTTTTTCATGGTTTAACAGTCGCAAGAAATATCTTCTGGAGGTGTTTGGTATAAAAAATCGACGAGCAACGTGCGGAATTCTTTCCATTTGGCTTGGTCGATGCAATAGTTGACTTGTTTTCCTAGGACGCGACCTTTGATCAGTCCCAAAGCCTTAAGCTCCTTCAAATGCTGGGTTACTGTAGGCTGTGCAAGGCCCCAATCTTTCACCAACTCACTGTTTACACACTTTCCCGTATCGATGATGTGCTGTAGGATGGCCACGCGGGCAGGATGCGACAACACCCGGGCAATATCGGCCACAGCATTTTCTCTGTCGTCAAACAATTCAGTCTTACTTAATCCCATATTGCAATATTACATTATAAAAACAAACCAAACAAACCCGAAAAAAATCAACGCCCCTGAAATTTTGGCCCATTTACAATCATTACATATTGCAATATAACAATTTATTTTTTATAAACAACCTCACACCCAAAAAATCACCAATCGAGCATCAGGATTCTGTTCGTATCTTTACCAACCGCGATTCAACGCAAAACCCCAAGCACTCCATGCGCACCTGCCTTCGACCTATACTCATTGCCCTCATCGCCATTTGCCTTGCCTCGCAAGCAAACGCACAATCCGCCGTTTATCCCAAACCCGGCACCATTTTCGATCGCAAACTGCACAGTATCCAGCTGTGGATCCACCCCGATTCGCTGAACCAAATGTTGCTGAAAGAAAACTGGTACTCCGACCATAGCTACCCAGCCATGTTCATTTACGACAACGTAGACACCCTCCACAAAGTAGGCATGCGCCTGAAAGGCAACACCTCTCGGTCGGCCAAACGAAAAGGATTTCGGATCGACTTTAATGAATTCGCTGCACAAACATTCCAAGGTCTCAAGAAGTTCAACATCAACGGCAACCACAACGACCCGTCCATGACGCGTGAATACCTCTCCGCTCACGCCATGAATCAAGCCTATAACCCAAGCATCCGCGGAAACCTCGTGAGACTATACATCAATGGCGAATACTGGGGCGTGAGAAACAACAGCGAATTCATCGACAAAACCTTTGTTCAATCGCGCTTCGGCGACAATACCGGCAACCTCTACAAATGTTCCTGGCCAGCAGACCTTACCTGGAAAGGGACCGATCCCCTAACCTATAAAAACATCCTAAATGGCACCGATCGAGCCTACGACCTGAAAACCAACGAAACGGCCGACGATTATACCGATTTGATTAATTTCATCAACGCCATCAACAACTCCCCAACAGATTCATTCATCCCCCGCATCGAACGCCTCTTTGATGTACAAGCGTATTTGAAAACCCTGGCCATGGAAGTGCTGATAGGGCATTGGGACAACTACTTCGCCAACAAGAACAACTACTATCTGTACCACAACATGAAAACCGGCAAGTTTGTGTATTTGCCTTACGACATGGACAATACCTTTGGCGTTCAATGGGGATTCTCCAACATTAATAACCGCAACATCCATGACTGGGGCAACAAAGCCGGCAGTGCCGCCCCCCTTACCTATAAATTATTCGCCATCCCGCAGTACAAACGCATGTACGAATTTTACATTCGGGAACACCTCAAAGACCCCTATCACACCGATAGCCTTTACAAGGAGTTGGACTACATCGCTGCACTTATCGATACATCCATGCAGAAAGACCCCTTCTACAACGGCCAACGAAATTCCGATTACGGATTCACTTACAACGATTGGAAAAACAGCTACGCCCAGGCTTGGGGCAATCACGTGTCATTCGGAATCAAGCCCTTCATCGGCACCAGAACCAACAGCGCATATCAACAGATGATTTTTGCCGCAGCCATCACACCCCCACTTGCCAAACCCGCTACTTACCCAAATCCATGTCCCGGCTACCTAACCATAGAACATGATCTACTCGCAACGTGGCAAGGCGATTTCAGCGTCTTCGCAATCGATTTACAGGGTAGAAAAACCAACGTACAACACACTGTCGTCGCCAATGCCAAGCAAGCCCACATAGATTTGAGCAGCTTATCGGCAGGACAATACACCATCCAAATCAATCACCACGGCGAAACCATTCAAACGCCCTGGATAGCTTTGATTCCATAACAAACCAAACAACCTTCACCCTAAAAACAAAACAGGGAAGGACCATGTCCTCCCCTGTTGCTTGAAATATTAAAACTAATTTTTATTAGTGAGCCACGGTGAAACGGAATGTGCTCTTCGAACCGTTTGAAACCACGTTCAACAAGTACAAACCATTGTTCAAATCAGACACATCTGCAGTGATCAAATTACCACCGGTGATCAAAGACTGGTTACCCAAAGACTTCACCACTTTACCTGAAATATCAGAGATACTCACAGTCACATTATTAGAAGCCAGAGCATACAATTCAACATTTACGTTATTCGCAGCAGGTACAGGATACGCATTGGTTACCACTACATTACCCACTGTATTCACAGCGCTGAACTTACCAAACTTGGTAAAAATCGCAGCATCGTATTTGGCCAAAGTATTGATTTTTGAGGCAACAACAGGACGGAAATCAGGGGCGGTAGCATTCTTAGGATCAACCAAGATAGCACCCGTAGCATAATTCGCATCATCCACTTTGTTTCCGTTTTTGGCATCGCGCAACCAAGCATCAAATGCAGCAGGCGTGTTCTTGCTATCCACTTCAACCAAGCCTGTGTTGGTAACACCGGCCGCAGCGGCTGCAGCGGTATTGGCGATGTAGTTGTTACGAACAACGTTTGATGTCTCGCTGAACGCACTTGACTTCACTCCAGAGGCAACCAATACACTGTCACCATCGAACATGATGAAGTTTCTGTAACCCATGAACACAGAGTTCACAACGCTCATACGACTGTTTCTGCGGATACGAGCACCTCTGCGGAATGCACCTTTTTGTGTTGCAGTTAAATCATTGTATGTTTTATCCAAAGGAATTGGACCAACACATGTGATGTTAGAGAACAATGCTGATGTCAAAGGCAATTTACCTGAACCTGCAGCATCGTTATCGCTTTCCAATGTCTCAGAAGTTGAAGAACCAGATGTAGCATTCCAACTCAAATCAAAAACAGCGGTATCCCTTACAGCAATACCAAACTGAACCGCGCCGCGGTATCCAAAATCGGTATCAAAATCATCGTCTGTGGTCTTGTAAGAAATCAACTTTTTACAATTCACAGTACCACCAAACCACTCAAACGCATCGTCGTTACCAAAAGAACACTGAACACCTTCGATTTCAGTTTTGCTTCCAACAGAACCCATGGTCAATGAGTTCACCTCTTTGTTAGGCTCAAAAGCCAAACCAGCAAACTCGATACGAACATATTTCACAACACCGCTGTTATCGGCATCATCCGTTCCACCAAATTTACCCAAAGTGTTGTCAACAGCTACGTTGTTAAATCCTTCCAACTGTGCATCCAAACTTTGGTTGTTCACAGCCTTACCACACAAAACTAATCCACCCCAATCGCCACGATCCCTAGAACCGGCAGCTTTGTTTGATGTCATTATAACTGGATTGGTTGATGTACCGTTTACTTCAATCATACCACCGCGCTCAACGGAAATCAACGCATACAATTTAGGCGTTGCAGTCAAATTTGCCGCACCACGAATTACGGTACCCGCAGGTATGATCAATTTACCACCAGATCGAACGACGCACGTGCTGGTTAACAAATACACCTTCGATGCATCCAATGTCACCGTACCTGTGATGTTTTTGATGCCAGACGCATCGTTCAATGTGGTGATTTCGGTTGCTACACCGTACGAAGCTTGTTTTGGGTTCCACTCTGCCCAACCTTTGGTCCAATCTTGACTTGCATCGCTGCTCAAAGCACCTGCATAGTTAACCATTTGGATGAACTGACCGTTCAATTGGCTGGCCAAGGCCACGGCAACTGACAAAAAGGTAATTTTTTTCATAGTTTAATTATTCCTCACAAAATACTATCTACACACTTACGCCAAATTCACCATAGCGTTAAACAATAATTAACTCTACCGTTATTAATTAACAATGGGGTAACAACAGCTTGCTACCCCATCGCAAAGGCTCCAGATCAAAGCCCAAAGATTGCATGAAAAAATTAAAACTTGAAGGTGTAGGTAATGGTCGCTTGACGTCCGTTGGTGAAGCTAAACAACGTATTATCACCGTCTTTGTCGGCATCCGTCCATGCCTTCTCATCATACTTGCCATTGCCATTCAAATCTTGGAAGAACACTGTTTTCTGCGCCAACAAATCTCCCAATGTCAATTTCACCGTACCGAACTTTCCATCCTTGCCCAACTCCTTACCAAACTGTAAATCCCAAATGCTTCTGCCAAACTCGTAAATATCTGCACCGAACGGCTGAATGGCCTGAGCCACACCAATGTAGGCGATACGCTGTCCGATTTTATTGAAACTGGTATTGATCTGCCATCCATTGTGTTCGTAAAACAAACTGGCATTGACAACGTATGGACTTTGTCCTTGCAATGGACGATTCGCTACACTGCTCGAACTACCTGTAAATGAAACCGCCGAATGAATCAACGCGAAATTCCCGTAGAACGTCAAGTCGCGCAACCACTTCACCCCCGGATTCAAGGATCCCAAATTTTTGCGCACCTCCACTTCTATACCCAAATTGGTGGCGCTGGACTCGTTGCCATAGTTAAAAGTACGAATCAACGCCTGCGATACATCCAAATTAACCTCAATGGGATTCAATATTTCTTTGTAAAACGCACCAACACTAATCATGTCCTGCTTGTTTGAGAAGACCTCCCAACGGATATCGGCATTGTTGATGAACGCCCTGCGCAAACCAATGTTTCCCAAAACTTCGGAGTTAATGCTAAAATTATAAAATGCAAACGGCGCCATTTCACGCAACTCAGGTCGGTTCACCGTGCGGTAATACGCCATGCGCAAATTGCTGCGCTCAGTCAATGGGGCGATTACGTTCAACGATGGCAACCAATCTACATTCACACCCAAATCGCTCATCACTTTGCCTACTTGACGGAAATATGCGTTATTCAAACTCTGACTAAATCGCTCTACTCGCAGGCCATAAATCAACTTCAAATAATTCACTTTTTTACCCGTCTTGAACAAGGGCAATTGATTTTCAACCATTGCATAAGCCGCAGCCAATGCACTCTTTCCTTCATATAGATCTTTATCAACGGCTGTCTTTTCAATCAAATACAGATCTTTGGCATTAATCGCTGAAGCACCCAAATCTTGCTGAGGCAACAACAGGGATGGCTTGTAACTACCTACTGGGGCATAAACAAACTGTCTACTTTGGAAATCCCTGTTCCGACCCTGCGCATATAAACCTGTCTTCAGCTGGTGGTTGGTTTTTCCCTTCGCGATGTTATAACTATAATCAGCGCTTGCCGATACATTCGTCTCGTTCATATAACTAAAGAATCGACCCGTACCCGCATTGAAAAAAGCGTTTAACACCAGCTGTCGGTTGGCAAGATCATTATCAGGGATGGCATAATTCGCAATTCTAAAATCTGGCACCGCGCGATACGTATTACCATAATTAACTACCCATGTCAATTTGCTCTTGTCTTTACCAAAACTGTGCAAACCATTCACCTGACTACTCACCAATCGGTTGAAATTCACCTGATTTGAATAACCCTCTCCAAACATATTGTTATCTGCATCGGTCAAACCAGAACGCAACGTAGATCCCGCATCATAGGTCAAACTCAACAAATTCCTGAAATCAATGCGGTTCTTTTTATTCAATTTCACGCTGAAATTTACCACGCCACCATTCTGCACGTTGGTGGTTAATATATCATCGTTGAATTCCTTATAAGTGTAGTTGGTGCTGTAATCTTTTGAAACAACCGAACCCGCGCTACGCTTAGGTGAAATCGCATAATTCCAACTGATCAACAAACCCGCCTCCTTCTTGCCCAACTTGAAAGGCTTACCCAAAGAATACGAGAACCTTGGCGCCGGCATTACATTCACTTGTTTCAAACTCCAGTCATTGTTGAATTTCAACGTTTCTTTGGCATTTAATGCCGGATCCGCAGCAGTTACATGTGGCTCATACCCCATGGCAGGATCCAACACCGGAATGGTCCGTTTGCTCCCGGGCAACCCGAAATACTCGCGGCCCTCCAAAGCAAACGCATCCATTTGCTGAAAAGTAGTAATGCTGTTATACTGAAACCCGATAGACGCCGTTTGAATGAACTTCTCCGGTACACTCTTCGTATTAATTTGAATAATCCCCCCGCCAAAATCACCAATCACATCCGGTGTGGCACTCTTCACCACCACAATATTGTCCAACAAAGCCGCAGGAATCACATCAAAGGAAAATGCTTTCCGATCGCTCTCCGTACTCGGAAGCGGCGCGCCATTCAAATAACCCGCATTGTATCGGTCAAACATCCCGCGAATGTTCGCAAACTTACCTTCAGAAATCGTTGCACCCGGAATACGTTTAATCGCATCCGAGGTAGTTCTAATCGTCGTTTTTGCAAAATCCTCCGCACTGATGGCTTCAACCATCCCTTGCGACAACTGCTTTGTCTGAATTGCAGCCGCAACCGTATTTTCTTTTGGCTTCTTTTTCTTCACGATTTCCGCCCCCTCCATGCGTGTCACCTTCGACAAAACAGGATTCAAAAAGAACTCCTTGTCTGCTAAAATGAACACAGAGTCTTCCAATACATCATGACCCTCAGCCTCCACAAAAACCTTCCGCGCCCCCACAATAACAGAGAATGAAAACTTTCCTTCCACGTCCGTCACCCCAGAGTCTTGAGAGCCAGCAACAAACAATTTGGCCCCAACCAAAGGACGGCCAGTCTCAGACATCACACGGCCTAACAATAACCCCTTCGCAGACTGGGCCAAAACAACGTCCATCGCCAAGAAAAACAAAGCGATAGCAACAACTTTGCGCATAGAAATTTGCATGGTGCAAAATTGCCCACACCATGTTACCTAAAGATTAAGCAAACCTTAACAAGCGTTAACTTTTGATTAATATTGCCCTCATTAGCCCAACAGCCAACGCAGCAACCCCAACCCTTTGTAAGGTGGATATTTGATCGGTACATCCAACCACAACGGCGAACGCATCACCGATTTCTTGTGACTGAAAATTTCGAACGTCTGTCGGCCCCGATAACTGCCATATCCACTGCCGCCTACGCCCCCAAATGGCAGATGATGGTTGGCCACATGAACCAGCGTGTCATTGATGCTCACACCACCAGAACTCGTCTTCGCCAACACCCGCTTCGCCCCCGCATCGCTCCCAAAAAAATACAAAGCCAAGGGCTTTTCATGCGCATTGATGTCAACAATCACCTCCTCCAACGTTTCATAGGTTCTCAGCGGCAAAACCGGACCAAATATCTCCTCACACATCGCCTTAGCATTCCAACCGTCGACCGAAATCACCGTCGTCTCAATGAATTTCTCCCCGCGATCCAACTGCCCACCCAAAACAACCTCAGCCCCATCCAAATAGGCACTCACACGGTCAAACGAACGCTCGTTTACCATCCTGCCAAAATCTGGACTCTGCTTCAAATCCTCGCCATACATCTGCTTCAACGCATCCTTCGCCGCGGCAATAAAGGCCTCCTTCTCACTGCTGTGAACCCATACATAATCTGGGGCGATGCACGTTTGTCCGGCATTCACAGACTTACCCCAAATCACCCGCTTAGCCGCCGTTTTCATGTCACAACCCCTTTCAATGATGGCAGGACTCTTCCCGCCCAACTCCAACGTCACAGGAATCAGCTTCTCCGCTGCCGCCTTGGCCACAATTTTCCCCAAAAACGGTCCGCCCGTGAAAAAGATATAATCCCACTGTTGAGCCAATAGCCATTGATTCTCGTCGATACTTCCCTGCACCACAAACACTTCTTCCGAAGAAAAAGCATCGGCAATGACTTGTTCAATCACCGCAGCCACGTGGGGCACCTCAGGCGAAGGACGTAAAATGGCCCTGTTACCCGCCGAAATCGCACCAATCAGTGGATTCAACAACAATTGAAATGGATAATTCCATGGCGCCATGATCAGCACCTGTCCGAATGGCTCCGGAATCACCTTGCTGCTCGATGGCAACAAAAACCAAGGCGTGGAAATACGGCGCTGGGCCGACCAATGTTTCACATGTTTGATATGGAAATCTATTTCCTGGAACGTCACACCCACCTCGGTCAGGTATCCTTCGTAATGAGATTTCCCCAAATCCTGTTTCAAGGCATCCAAAATGGCCAATTCATGCTTGGCGATGCTATTTCTTAGTCGCTTTAACTGGGCGATTCGATTTTTTGGCGATGCAATTTCACGTTGATTGCTCAGCGTGCGCTGCTGCTGATAGACTTGTTCGATGGTTGAAATGGGGGTAAATCGCAAGGTCATGATGGTTAAACAAATATGGAGATTATTTGGTTCACCCCTTGACTGCGCGTAACATATGTCGCTTAAAAGGCGGACCATCCAATTTTTCCAAGGCAAAACCTACTCCCTTTAGGGCCCTTTTAACCTCTCCAGCCGATGAATAAGTCACCAACAAACCTCGTGCATCCAGCGAATCATAAATGGGACGAAACAAAGCCTCCCCCCATACCCCAGTTTGCTTTTTGGGTCCGAAAGCATCCCAAAAAACCACATCCATCACCGCTGGAATCTCCGCAGATTGAATGTCGCTCCGATGCTTAAACAACCGAAAAACGCCATTGGCCAGAGGAATTTCTGTCCAATGCTCCCAATCCGCCCCATGCAATGCCTCGCTCCGCTCGGCATACACCGTATCACCCCAGTACACCTGCATCAAAGGCTTCGCCAACGGAAATTTTTCCACCGAATAAAAAGCCACCCTACAACCCGTTTCCTCACTCCAATCCATCGCCAACAACGCGTTGGTGCCCGTTCCCAATCCCATCTCAAACACCCGAACCTCCGCCGCGCCCGGATTCTCCCGCAACCAACAATCCAACCCGTGCCTGATATACACATGCCTCGATTCCGTGATCGCCCCATGCGTTGAATGATACGTCTCATCCATCCCCGGCAAATACAAAGTCTTACTGCCGTCGTCCGTGGTCAATACCCAAACCGCCTCGTCATTCGTTGAATCAGCCCATGTAGCTTCGTTACCCATTGCCACACAAAAATACAGCTATTTACGGCTGCCTATTTATTGCTCGCGGGTCCACACACTGGTGCGACCACTTGCCATTGATGGCATCGCCCTCAGAATTGGTAGATTTAACCGCCGAAGCACCAAAGTACCCGCTAACCGTCATGATAGATACTAGTAATATTGCTTTCATTGATGTCCTTTTTTGACAAAACTATGGATTCTATCCATAATTAAAAGCATTAACCCATTTTCCTGCACCTGTCGCTGCAATATTTCACCGACGCCCAATCTCGCTCCCACTTCTTCCGCCAAGTAAACGGGCGTCCGCAAGCCACACATACCTTGCTCGGCAAATGCTGCTTCTTCACACCCTTCACGACTTCTTCCCCCTTCTCCGTTTTGGTTCACTGCCCGATGTTTTGCCCTCCGCTTTCGCCTTCGTGGGACGGCTGTGCTTCTTCAACACCCTAACCTTCTCCTGCTTGGCAAATTCCGACTTCCGCATTTCGTAAATTCTCGACACCATCGCTATCTTTCGCCCCTGTAACGCCACCACGGGCATCGGATAATCCTCCCCCAAATTCACCCCATACAATACCCGCTCCATCTCCGTCATCGTCCAAGGCTGATGGATCAAATGATTCGGCAACCCCGCAAGCTCCGGAACCCACCTGCGCACAAAATCGCCCTCCGCATCGTGCTCCAACCCGTTCTTTACCGGATTGTACACCCGCACCGTATTCGCCCCCGTGGTTCCCGCCTGCATCTGAAACTGCGTGTAGTGAATCCCCGGCTCGTAATCCAAAAAATACTGCGCCAAATGATATACCCCCAACCGCCAATCTATGTCCAAATGATGCGTTAAAAAACTCACCAACATCGCCCGCATCCGAAAATTGATCCAGCCCGTTTCCGCCAACGCACGCATGTTCGCATCCACCAAGGGATACCCCGTTTTACCGTCCTTCCACGCTTGCAACAACCCCGCATCGTTCTCCGCCCCCAAATCCTCAAACGCCCGATTCACCGCCCGATATTCATATGTGCACTCCTGCTCAAATTTCTGAACGAAATGGTCGTGCCACTTGATGCGCGACAAAAAAGCCGTGATGGCCCTCCCGTTTTTTTGATCTTTGCTGAGCGATTTCGAGGCCTGATAAATTTGCTTGATCGACAAATTACCCCAAGCGATATAGACCGACAAACGAGAACAAGAACCCCGACTCAACATCGGTTTTGATATGTGGAAATGGTAGTTTCGATGTCGGTCCGACAAAAACCCCTGTAAATATCGCCATGCCAGAGATTCTCCCCCCAACTGCATACCGGGCGCCGGCCTATTCATGGCAGTAAGCCAAGTTTCTGGCACAGAAAAATCGCCCTGAAGAACGTCCAACAACGACCCCTGTTCCGTGGGGTGCAACGACTTGCGATAACTTTTTTCAATCAACGGCTCAGACATGGTCACGAACCAACGTTTGTCCCAATCCACCCGATCTTTAATGCCCCGTAAGACCCCATTGCGCTGAAATTCCTGCCATTCCACACCCGCCGTCTTTAGTAACTGGGCGATGGCTTTGTCGCGGCGAAACGACTTCTCAATGCCTGATTCTTGGTGCGACAGCACACGTTGCACATCAAAAGACTGCGTCAACGAGGCAAATACCGTTTCGGCCTCACCCCAAAACACATCCACCGTCCTGCCCAAACGCTGCTGCATGTCTTGAATAGACTGCCACTGAAAGCGCACATGTCGTTCAGAACAATCTGGATGCTCCACCATGCTCGGTTCAAAAATGAATATCACCCGATACGGCAATCCCGATGCTTCTGCCTCCGCCAAAGGCGCATGGTCTCGGGTGCGCAGGTCGCGCTTGATCCAGACAATTTGCAGTTGGGGTTTGGGGTTTTCCATGGGCGATCCTTAAAATCCGTTGACCTCTTTGTATTCTTTACGCAGCGATTTCTCCACCTTTTTCCAGTAAGAAAAAAACGACGAAAAAGTGCCTTCTATTTCGGGCGACAGCCAATCCCGCGCGATTTCTGTGCCGGTGTAATGCTGATTCAATGGGTGTTCTTGATAGACGATTTCCACCGACCCAAATGCCTGCAAAAGCGCTTGCAATTCGCCAAACTCTCCCACAAACACCTGTAAATGGGGTATCTCGGCGGCCAGCGACAGCATAAAATCCACACAATGAGAGGCGATGGGATATTGCGCAAACACCGAGGGCTCAATCAGCAAAACGCGGGTTGCGGGTGTTTCGGCCGCAAAACTTGGGCTCAACTGATAATAGTTGTGAAGCACCACGCGATTTTCAATCAATGCGGACTGAGGATCCCACAAGCGCAAGCCCTGTTTTTCAATGGCTTTATGCCAAGCCGCCGCATCACAATCGGAAAAGGGCAGTACCGCGTCTGCTTCCAACGTGGGTTCAAGCACGCCAGGCACTGGAGCTTCCGCCAATTGTTCGTACTCTACATCAAGGTAGGTACCCCGCTGATGGGTATGGGTGTATCGATTGATATTCTCTTGATTGGCGATGTACTTTTTATCGGAAAAGGTGCCGGCGACCCACTGCCAAGAAAGGGCATTGGAACCCCAATCGCCATCCAACAGATGGGCATACATCCACTGGGCGGGCAATTTCCAGTGGGCGCCGGCGAGGTTGCAAGTGATAAAGGCCGTGTACATGCGCTGATGGTTGTGCAGGTATCCCGTTGAAAGGAGTCGGTGTATACCCACGTCGATGCCTTCAATGCCCGCGCTTCCCGCCGCTATCGCGGCGGGAAGCGCGGTGTGTTTCACCCCCTGCTGTGCACCCCGAATATCGGCGTTGATCCCATCACCCAAACCCATCCAAACCCGCTGAAAAAAATCGCGCCACGCCAACTGCTGCACAAACCCAAACATCTGCTCAAAACTGTATCCCTTGTCCAACAAAAATTCCCAAATCATCCGGGTAGAAATTACCCCCCGCGATACGTACGGACCCAATTCGGTGACGCTGCCATTCACATAATTGCGCGATTTGCCATAGCCCTTCACGTCTATTGACGCCATCAATGCCTTGATTTTATCCTGGTGACTCATCGCTTGCTGATTTTGTTGTTGGAAATTGACTTTTGCCTGCTGCAATGAAACCGATTCACCGCCTCGCTCCGCAACTTCAAATGCTTGATGCTCGCCCCACTGTTCACCCGCTTGCGCCACAAATTGAAACTGCTGCGCTTCAACTGCCTGCGCATCAGCGCAATTACCTGCGACTCCGAATACCCAAACTGCGCCTTGATTGCCTCAAATGGCGTTCTATCCTCCCAGGCCATCTCTATAATTCTGTCCTCCATGATGGCCCTCTGTTCACTGTCCGATAACCCCTGGGGTATCGCAGCCACCTTCGAATTTCTCTCGTTCGCCACCCAAACCTTGCCCACCAGCTCTAAAGAACCTGCCGCTAGATCCGGAGCCACCCGATCCAATAAAGCATTCTTGTCCTTGCCCTCAATTCCCAATATGAACTCTTTCTTATTCATCGTTTAATCCCTCCAAAAATGTCTCGGCCGACAGCGACAATCGCGCCCGCTTTTCTGAATCCATCTTGTCATACGACTTCACCATCACCCCCATCCGCGGATTCTTCAAAAAGAAATCCCGGTGCTTGTCAATAAATCGCCAATACAACCCATCCCACACTTCCGTCCAAGCCCCCTTTTCAAAATCACCCATCTTCATCAAATAATTGCTCCCGCTGATATACGGCTTTGTGCTCATCATCCCGCCGTCGGCAAACTGACCCATCCCGTAAACATTGGGCACCATCACCCAATCGTACGCGTCCATGAACAACTCCATGAACCACCGATACACCTCGTCTGGATCAAAATCGCACAGCAACATAAAATTACTCAACACCATCAACCGCTCAATGTGATGGCAATAACCATTCTTCAATACCTTCTTGATCACCACATCCACCGGGGTGATGCCCGTGGTTCCGTCGTAAAACGACCGTGGAATTTTTCGTTTGTAACCCCAGTAATTGCGGGTTCTTTGCTTTCTGCCAACAACCAAATACAGGCCCCGAATAAACTCCCGCCAGCCCAGCAATTGCCTCACAAACCCCTCCACATCGTTCAACGGCAAATCCCGCGAATTGTAGGCCTGTAGCACTGCGTCTAACACGTCCTGCGGCAACAACAAACCGCTGTTGAGATAGACCGATAGCAAACTGTGATGCAACAAGGGTTCCTTCGTTACCAACGCATCTTCGTACGTGCCGAAATGCAGCAATCGGTTTGCGACAAAGTCTTTCAACCAACGCCGAGCGCCTTCATGGGATATGGCGTAGTCAAAATCACCTGCAAAAGCACCCGGTGAGGTCGGAAAATACTGCTGTACATAGGCCACAGCTTCCGTCCAATAGTCAATATCCGCCCCCCTTCTACCGCCTTCCAAAACCGGCACCACGCCATTTTTGGGGAACCGCTCCCGGTTGTCTTCGTCGAAACTCCACTTGCCACCACGCGGTTTACCGCCATCCATCAACACCTGAAAATGCTTGCGCTGGGTGGAATAAAAATTGGCTTGCAAAAAATGTGATTTCCCCGAAAAATACGCTTGAACCCCCGCCCGATTGAGTAAAAACTGCGGCGTATCATGATACACCAACGCAATGTCGTTGGCCACAGCCGCAACCCTCAACCGCTGCACCAACCAATCGTCTTCAACACGGTATAAATGCAACGACCGAATACCCTCCTCGCTCCATCGCTTCACCCACACCGATACATCCAAGGGCTGGCCCTGGCACGACAAATATCGCACTGTTAAACCGCGTTGTTGTAACGCATCGGCATAGCATCGCATCGACGCCCGATGAAAGACCAATTTCTGCTTGTGGAAAGCGAATTCGTGAAAAAACAGCGCCTCTTCCAACAGCACAACCTCCCGCGCCTCGCTGGGTAGCGAGTCAAACAACTGGTGGGGATAAACCAACCACAACGCCGTATTGCCTGAGGAAGTCACGCATTACGAACAAGTAGCAACCAAATTGGTTTTGCAGTTTGTTTAAGGACTGACCAAATTAATACTAATGTTGAAATATAATGGGTTTGTTAACGGATTCACCATCACATAGGGCGCATCGCTTACCAATCCAAAAGCACGGTAAATCTCTTTGCCGTCGCTCAACCGATCCACATCATAGCGGTAATTGATGCGGTAACCAGCTTGAATCGACATCCAAATAAAGTCTTTCAACGAGAATTCGTAGACAGCGCGAAGACGGATTTCACCCCTACGGATTTCTGCGTCTTCATTTCGTAAATTGAACCCTGTTTGGTCGTTTGAACGCCACAATCTATAACTCTGTCCTTCCAACTCATATCCCGCAAACAACATGTTTCTGCTGTTGATGGTTCTGCGCACATGTGCCCTGGCGGGAAACAAAATCTCAGTGCCCCACTTGTTGGCCACATCCGTAGAGTTATAGAAAATGATGGGTATGTAGTTCAACTCGCCCACGCGGTAGGTTCTGGCCACCCCCACACCCCATTGCTTCTTCTCCGACGTGCGCTTTCCATAGATCAAAGCCGCTGAATATTTGGTGTATTTCAAAGGCATGAACTTGCCAAATTGATAGTCACCACTTAAGTCCGCCGAACCTTGGAACAACAAGAATTTGACGTCATCCAAAGGTTTGAACAAGGTTGTATTGATGCCCATGGTGCGTAAACCATATTCGCTGAGCGATGTGAGTAGGGGACTCTTAAGCGCACCCGGATCCTCAAATTTGTAGCGCTGCTCCCAATAATTGGCACCCATCTGCCACACCAAATCGGTGCGAGAAATCACGGGGATGTTGCAACCAAAACGCATGCCATTGGAAGTCAGCACATTGGCACTGTCAGGCATGATTGCAGGAAATCCCCCTGCACGTCTGAAAGTATCGGCCTTGATATTATAGCCCAACTGATAGTCATAACCCAAACTGATCAACTTGGCTGGACTCAACCCCTCAATTTTTGGACTGCAATACCGTTTGGCGCCCTCTGCGGCGAAACCTACGTTGTCGTACTGACTGTAATCCTCCTCTTCAACCTGAGGCGTAAGGGTATCCGTCGGCGTTTGGGGTGTTTCCGTTTGTGCTCTGAGCGATGTAGTCGCGGCAATAAGCAATGCCACAATCAGTCCGGCCGTTTTGTGCGGGGCGATAAATTCTTTGATTTGCATCCTGATTTATTTAACAACCATGCGCTTCCAAACATCAGTTCTACCCAAAGCAGAAACGCCAATGTAACCACGGATATCTAGGGTGTTTGCGTTGGTCATCTTGATAGTACAGCTGTAAGTACTTCCATTCAATGGGTCATAAATGGTGCCGTCGGCCCATTCATTGTTGCCTTTGTAAACGAAATCCTTCAGCATGCGATAGCCCTTTAATGGCACATTCTTCATGCTTGGATCAGGGTTGTTTTTGTCGGTCTTGGGCTGCCCAGTTGCAGGATCGATGGGCTCTTTCAACCAAACAAATTTGCCATAATATTTGGCGCCAATTTTTTCGATTTTGACGCGGGCACGACCGTTGCTGGGCTCCCACACACCCATCAAGCGATCCGCTTCGGGATTTTGTTGCACAAAGGCAGTGAGTACTACGGCCACCAGAACCACCAACATAGGGAAGATGAATTTTCTCATGATATATTCGCTTTTAGTTCGTTACAGGTTGATTTATTTGTAGGTTAGTTCAAATTCAAAGTCGGCCTTAAATGTCAAGTCGGCCTCAATGTCCTTGGCCAAGCCCGCATCCACAACAATGTAGAATTGCTTTTCGGCAAAGTAATCTTCGGCGGTCACTTCGTTTGAAACAGATAGGTTTGCATCGGTGGTTCCGGCCTTTACTGGGTTCAAGAATGCGAGCTCCTTCATCTGTAATTCGGGGTTGTCACTGGCCAAACTCACCACAAAATTGTTCACCCCGTCGAAGTTGGACGAATCCACGGCGCGGATGTGGGCAGATTTCAACATGGCATGCGTAATTTTCACCCCGTCTGTGTATTTATCTCCCAGCAAAGTTTTCAAATCCACAGCCAATGTGTATTGGGCTGGGTTGGGACCTTCGTAGAGCGGGCCCGATAAAGTGAATTCAACATCTTTCAGTGAGTAAACCGTTTTATCGCCCCCACCACCGCAAGCAGTGATCAGTGTTAAAGCCATTGCCGCTGTGAATTGAAGTAATTTTTTCATCCCGGCAAACTAATGAGCAACTACCCCACCGACTAAAGAAATGGATAATATCCATAAGTATTATTTCATTTTCATTGCATCATCTCCGCAGATTGATCTGCGATATGCCGAGCATTTTCTCTCTCTTTGAAACCATCACCACATTGGGTTGTTGATTTGGATATATGTCGAAAAGAGCCATCATAGTTGGAGCCGGAATTGCGGGCATCGCCACATCCATCCGACTGTCGAAACTCGGATTTTCGGTGGACGTTTTCGAGGCAAGTGCGCACCCTGGCGGCAAAATGAGTGCCTTTGAGTCCGCCGGATATCGATTCGATGGTGGTCCTTCGTTGTTCACCCTCCCCCAACTCGTGGATGAATTGTTCACCCTTTGCGGGGAGGCCCCCAAAGCCCATTTCAACTATCAGCAGCTCGATACCATCTGTCATTACTTTTATGAGGATGGCACCCGATTTCAGGCGCACAAATCCTGGGACGATTTTTCAGCCGCTTTGGAAAGCATCGCCTCCGAGTCTGAGCGATTGGCCCTGAAAAAACAGCTCAACAAAGCTGCATTTCGCTACAACACCACCGCGCCGTTATTCATTGAACAGAGTCTGCACAAAATCAAGAACTACCTCAATTTCAAGACCCTCAAAGGGTTGTTTTACGCGCCCAAATTGAACTTATTTGAGTCGATGGACCGCGAAAACCAGCGACAAGTGGGCAACAAATACCTGGTGCAATACCTCAACCGATTTGCTACCTACAATGGGAGCGACCCTTACCGTGCGCCGGCATTGCTCAACATGATTCCCCACTTAGAGCAGCAACTTGGCTCGTATTACCCACAAGGAGGGATGGTCAGCATTCCGCAATCCCTGTATCGATTGGCTTTGAGGCAAGGGGTTGTATTTCACTTCAACCACGCGGTACAGGAAATTATCGCCCCGAAAAATCAGGCCGAGGGCATTCGGGTGCTCAACAAACCCCAACAACAAACCCGCACCGTACTTGCCGATGTGGTGGTGAGCAACGCCGATGTGTACACCACTTACAAACACTTGTTAGCCAAACACCCTGCGCCACAGCGCATATTGAAACAAGAGCGTTCGTCCTCAGCCCTAGTATTTTATTGGGGCATTGCCGCAGAATTTCCCGAGCTACACCTGCACAACATTTTGTTCTCAAACGATTACGGTCGTGAGTTCAAGGCCTTGTTTGCGGGGGGTGTACCGGACGATGACCCCACCATTTACATCAACATCACCGCCAAGTGCGATGCTGGGGATGCGCCGCCGGGCTGCGAGAATTGGTTTGTGATGATCAATGTACCCAGTCATGTGGGACAAGATTGGACCGCCATTGCCGCGGCGGCGCGCAGAAACATCTTGGCCAAACTACAGCGGGTGTTGGGGCGCGACATCGAACCCTTGATTGCCTGTGAAACGGTCTTAGATCCGGTGATGATTGAGGAGCGCACTTCATCGCACGGAGGCTCTTTGTATGGCACGGCCAGCAACAATGTGTTTTCGGCGTTTTTGCGACACAAGAACTTTTCCAGCGACATCAAAGGGTTGTATTTCTGCGGTGGAAGTGTGCATCCAGGCGGCGGGATTCCGTTGTGTTTAAACAGCGCCAAAATTGTGGCACAGATGGTATCGGAGGAATGATCGGAGTAAACGAAATAGAAATCTGAGTAACTTCGAACTGAGAATTTAGATCGGAAAAGATGCATTTACTGTACGACGACCAATGTCAATTTTGCTGTGCGATTGCCCGCTGGGCGAAGGCGCAGAATGCCGAGATTGAGGTATGGTCGGTGCGAAGCACCGATTCCAAGGAATTACTCAAAACCCACGGCATCCATTTCATTGATTTACAAACGGTCTATTTTGTGGAAGGCGCGGTTCACGTGCGTTCCCGCGCCGCATTTCAATTGCTCCGCCACACCCAGCGCCCTTGGCGCTGGCTCGCACTACTCCGCTACCTGCCCCTATCCCTCACCGACTTCTGCTACAGCTTCATCGCCAAGAACCGGCATAAGATTAAGTGGTGATTTGGGGAAATTATTTTACTTAAGATCAGTGCAATTAGTTTCAAGTTGGTAGTGTGTTCCGAGCATCTAACCAAATTATTATTTCACCAACCATTTCAATAACTTTCCAGAGCCCTGTACTTCTATGAAGTACATACCGGGTGAAGCTGCTGTTAGGGTGATTTGCTGTTGATCCTTTTCGATGTGATGCGAGGATACTTTACTGCCGACAGAGTTATAAACCGTAATGTTCCTAGATTGGCGATTGCCATCAATGCTAAGTGCCACCTCATTGCCGGATCCGCTGGGGTTGGGGTACAGATTCACCGTGAGATTTTCACCTAGTTGCTTCGTGCTGAGCAATCGTGCACTCACCGCGCCCAAATTGATGGTGTCTCGACAGCCACCAGCCAACCCAATCAATCGGGGGTAGAACTTGCCGGTATCCCTGTAAGTGTAACTCACCGCAGCGCCCCATGCCGTATCCTTGGGTGCTTGCTTCGTATCACCAAACAACCACTTGTATTGCGTGGCGCCTGCAATGCTGTTCTTGCCATCGAAATTTACCAATAACGGCACTTTTCCCGATGTGGCACTCAACGTTCCGCTGATGCTGAGCACTGCAGGTGCGATGCTAATCTGTCCTTCAGACTGATAATCACAACCTTGGCTATTTGTATAGTGTTTATTCACCTTGAACGTGCCCGCGCCAGAATTTCTGGGATTGATCCTACCCAAACTGTCGATCGCCAAACCCCCAGTGGGCGAGTACCAAACGCCGGCGCCAGTCGATTTGAACTCCTTAGGCGCGCTCCACAACTTTGTCTCTTTGCAGATACCATCGATGCGACCCAAAGTTGTTTTTACGGTATCGGACACCCAGAATGAATCGCTGCGAATAAACAAACACCGCGAGGCCGCATTCTCGTAAGTGTACGTTAGCCAGACGCGACTTGGGTATTTGGTGAATTTATCAAGCACGATGTTGTTGCTGTTGCCTTGGCTGTGCGACCACAATCCACCGGCTGGGGTGGCTCCGATATCGGCAAGTGTAAGTGTTTTCATACCCATACACAATTGCTTGGGCATCGCCTTGTACCGCAGTTGTGTGGTGTCGATGAATACATCGGTTTTGAACGACGTATAGCAGCCATTATTAGAGGTGAATTCAGATAATACGTAATACCGCGCGTCTTTGTAATAGTAACTCAAAACACTGTCGCGCACACTGTAAATCGTGCTTCCACTGCCATCAATCACCGAATATTGGCCCAGCCAATAATTGCTGGAAAACGTAGATGTTGCCGCCAAAACAAGCGTATCAGGGCCGCAGTGCGATAAACTGGTCGCTTGCTGCAGGCTGTAAATGGTATCAACGGGCAAAACGAAAGTCTTGGTCGACAAACAACCAGAATCGTCGCGCAGCGTGAGTTTTAGGGTTGTGGCACCCGTAAAGTTCATGGAAAGGGTGTCTTTGAGTCCGAAAAGTGTCTGTCCGTTCACCTCCCAGCTGTAATAGACTTTGGATTTGAAATTCTTGACGTTGCTCGCGAAGTACACTTTTGAAGAATCCTTAAGGCAAACGGTGTTTCGGTTAAGCCCAAAATCTAGGCCTGGCCACAATTTTTTCATATCCAGCGAGTCGGTGACCGTTTTGCCGGTGCATTTGCAAGTAGCGGCCACGGGCATCACAAAGCACTTGATAAAGTATTTCTCGGGGAGCAAGCCCGAGTACACCAACTCTTTGGCGGTGCTGGTGAAGATGGCCGGAGCTGAGGGTGATTTCTCGTGGATCGTCCAAGTGACTTTTACGGGTACATCGGTATTCACCGACTTGAGGATGCCTTTGACGTTGTTGCAACCATTGGCAGACACTGCAATCACGGGAATGATGGGCTTGTGGACATACACCGGCACGGAGCGGGCGGCTTCGCCGGAAACCCAATTACTGTCGGCATGAACTCTGAGTGTGACAATACCTGGAGCCGTGGAATAATCACCGGTTTTGGCGACTACCTTGATTCTAAATGTAGGTGTTGAGTTGCCGCTGCTATAATCTGTGGTTAGAGCGGTATTCGGGAAGTTGCCATCCAATGATGCTGTGTATTTGTGCAGGGATTTTGAGACTTGTGTTTTAACGCTGATAGTCTGTGAATCCCCTTCGCAAACATCTAACGCTGCTGGTAGTGAGAATGTCGGGAAAAGGGTGCCGTTAATGGCGGGGTTGGCAGACATTACGTGGTTGGTCGTCATGTTTTGCGCCAATGTGGTATAACCTATGTAGAGCCATTGTCCGTTGTTGTATTTTCGATAGTTATGTGCTCTTATAGCAAATTGGCTACTTTGCTGGTTGTATTTGAAGATACTAAAAACAATGTCTGAAGTTGTGGGATTGAGATAAAATCCTTGCGGAGGAGTGGCATTGGGCTTGGCTGAACAACTGTTTGAAGTATCAACGCAGTATGTGTAAAAAGGCCTTTGGGCCGAAATATTGGGTTTGTATTTGAAGGACTTTGGATATGCTATAGAAGTTTGAGGCTCAATCATTTCAATACGAACCGAATCTGCATATTTTCCGTAAAATCCTGGGTTATAATAATTTGTTGCATAATAATTTCCCGCGGAATAATCCATAAATTTTGAAAATCCAACATGGCTTGGTTCAATGGTGGGAGAATTTAAAGAAAGACACTTGGGGTATACCCGCGTGGTACTTGTCGGACTGACACATCCTTCCGAATTCATTTGCCAATTCTCCAAACCACACCATAGTTCATTGGTGAAATCACAGACGAAATCTAGGTAGGATGAGTTTGTATTAATTGCGGATTTTACAACACTACTGTTCAAATCCAGTGTACATCTGAAAATGATTCGGTAATATTTATTCAGAAAAAATACCCCAGTCGTAGTTGCTGATATTTGTGTATTTACAGTGTCTTTCTGTGAATAGTAATATCCTTTCATTAATTGAGGATAGAGTTTAATATAATTGCCCGTGGAATCATAAACCCTCAGACTAACACTCGTGTCACCCTTTGTCAATTCCTGGTGGGTAGGCATTCCCATAGAGTTCTTTGCGCCACTCACTGTATACAACAAATTACAACTGATTTCAAATTTGCTGTTATCTACACGTTTCACAGTCACCCAACCGCCAGAGGTGAATTTTTCATTTACACCTTTCAATGGCGACGAAGTCAGTGAGTAAAGAAAAATTAGCAGTATTAAATACTTTACTCTCATCTTTAGAGTTTAATTAAATGAACCATCACATGCTTTCTGATCAAAATCGTTGTTATGGGGATTTGCGAAACCTGGGCTAAATTCTGTACACGCGACATTTTGCCAATCAATAAATTTAGGGTGAGTTGAGCCCCCTAATTGCTTCTTACGCAAGTGATCCAATTCAATGATTAAATCCGTTAGAGCGGAATCGAAAGTTGGCTCTACCAATTTCAAATCATAATGTTTAAATACTGCTTCTGACATTTGAATTATTCTTTTGAATGAATTAACATACACGCCTGCAACGAATTAACAAAAAAATTTAATAATCCTTTGTTTTACAACACCTTACAATTCTACATCAAATTTAAACAATTAACAAACAGAAGTCATCACTTTTGCGTTGTTCATGATCAAAAATTCAGTATCCACCTCAAATTCGACCTTAATTTCAAACTTCAGTTAGCATTTGAAAATCGCCCTACACCAAACAAAAAGCACTATCACACAAAACCGGAGGCAGCCCTTTCGCTATTTTCATCATCCCAACCATAGACCTCACCAAAATGGCCCGCTCAGATGCTGAATTTGCCTTGAAATGGATGTGTGATGACAAAATATCTCCCTCCCGTTCTTATGCAACACTTCTCCTATTATCTCTATATAACTTGTCTTATAGGGGACTAAATCGGTGCATTTTGTCCGTTATATGACAAGTCATAAGCGTTTACTTGCCGATACATGAAACGATAAGAAACAAAAAACGCTGAAACCCTTATAAACAGTGACTTTCTAGAAGTAATTCGAGCAACAAATGAGCAACTACTCATCAGATTTCGACTTTCTTGAGCAACATATAAGCAACAAAAAAAAACTACAAAACGAAGATATTATAAAAACTTGATAGTTGTATTTTCTTATCGAATTTTATCGTTTTTTACATTCGCCCTCCTATTCAAAACACACCCCGATGAACAGTGAATATTTGAATAAATGAACATTTGAAGGTACTGCAGTTAAACCCAGTTAGTCACTTGATTCCTCCCTATTACAATGGAGCGAATTAAACTCTTAGACAGAAATCAATTCTCCGACGGTGCTTACATATCATCACGAACTGGCAAAAAACCTTTGTCGCCTAGCAGTTTTATTATGCTTCTGATCAAATAACTGTTGTCAAATCTTAAAACATATTTGCGAGTACCATCTTTCTCAGGAATTAACATTTTACGATCGATTAGCTTTTTGATTTGCCTGGATACTTCAGCATCCGCTTTTCCAGGGAAAATATCTTTTATGTCGGATGCTGAAATCACTTGTTTTTCTATGACCCTCTTTAGAATCTTAGCCTCTACATCTGTAATAAACTTTCTCTCTAAAGAATGATTGATAGAAGGCAATAAAATCTCTTTACGGAGAAAATCATAGTCTAACAACTTATCAATCTTTACAATCTCATCTTTCAACCCTTTTAAAACATACTCAATCCAAGCTGTAAGGCCTTCATCCGACCCTTTATCTGCTTCAGATAAAAAAGCATAATAGTCATTTCTATTACTGCAAAACACTGCAGTAGGGTTAATAATCCTACCTACATTCACGTTAAACCCAGCTTTTACTAGCATCGCATAAGTAAACAACCTCACCGTTCTACCATTACCATTACCAAATGGGTGAACCCAAACAAACCGATGATGCGCAATTGCTGTTTTAAGTAAATCATATTTGGGGCTATCGACTTTATTTACAAACTCAAACAATTCATCCATATAATCTTCAACCGCCAACCACTCTGGGGGCTTATGTGAAGATTTGTTTATTTTCAAATTCACTTTTCGATAATCCCCGGGAGTTGCATCACCCTCACCAATGGGTGGTGCATCTAAACCATCAACAATTTGTTTGTGTATCTCGCTAAGAAATGCCCTATTTATTGGGTAATCGTTAACATTTTTTTCAATAAAAGCCATCGCTTTTTCAATATTCTGAATTTCACGAATACTTGGAGTAACTACCTTTATGTCCGATAATTTTGTTTCTATGTACTCAGCGATAGTAGTGTTATTACCTTCAATTCTTGCTGATCCAATACTCTCTAAAGTATGGAAGATATGCTTGAGTTGAAAAAATACTCCAGGATGGGTTGAACCGACCAACTGCTTCTTGCGTAGATAATCTAACTCGATTATTAAATCAGTTAATGCAGAGTCAAAAGTTGGCTCCACCAATTTCAAATTATGATGTTTGAATACAGCTTCTGACATTTGAAATATTTCTTGAATGAATTAATAGATACGTATTGAATTAATTAACAATAAAATTTGAAAACCCTTGTTTTTAAACACTTTACAATTTTACATCAATTTTCAACAATTAACAAACACCGGTCATGACATTTGCAATATTCATGGTTAACAATTGAACATCGAACAACAATAAACCGGCAAGTCTCCTTCAAAAAAGTAATACAAATCAATTCCTAAAAGGAGGCCAATGATCCTCCTCTAATCCACCAACCATTTAACCTGATTTCGAACACCTTCCACTTCAATGATGTAAATACCAGGTGAGTCTTCGAGCACTAGCGGGTATAAAGAGTCTTTGCAGTAAACCCATTACCGCAGTATTCACATTTACGCTGTACTTCAATTGTGCTGCTCATTTTGCGTGCGTCCTTATATGCCCAGAGCTGACAGCATCTGACC
>Ga0172367_10000814_pt1 | contig 46906 bp, 45 predicted proteins | sample Lak10m_FD_114542 | JGI IMG/M metagenome (GOLD analysis project Ga0172367, IMG submission 114542) | Freshwater microbial communities from Kabuno Bay, South-Kivu, Congo - kab_022012_10m | ecosystem: Environmental > Aquatic > Freshwater > Lake | place: Democratic Republic of the Congo: South-Kivu...
ACCCGCACAACAACAGGCCCTTTTAAGCCTACGTGATTGATCTTTGTGATCTCTTTGCCTTTATAAACACCGATATGCGCAAGCCTCTGATGCAGCGCCTCGCCACCGGTAATGTCGAAGACTTTGCCTTTTTGATTTCCCTTCATATGCGCGAGAGATATTTTGCCCATGAAACTCCTTGTGGTTTCCACGAATTTTAGCAGGCGAAAGGACCATTGTCTATGCCTTTTCCTGAGCCCTTGTGCCAAGGAACGCTTATCCTCTTTAAAGATGAAAAAGATATGCTATGATAAATAAAACGATAAAAAATATCTCTTATGGAAATCCTTTTTTTCATTGCCCTCATTCTTATTTTTGCCGCACTGGCGTACTTTAGCTACCAGGCGCAGAAGAAACGTATTGAGGCGCTGGGTGCCTTTGCTTTAGCTCATGGATTCTCTTTTAGCCCTGACCGGGATGTTTCGCTAAGAATGCGCTATCCTTTTTTTAGCGCTTTTCAACGAGGCCATAGTCAATACGCTTATAACATCCTTCAAGGAAGCTACAAAAACAAAGACATTCTGGCCTTCGACTACCACTACGCCATCACGGTCCACACCAAAAATGGGACAAGAACTCAGCATTATCATTTTTCAGCTGTGGTCCTGCGCACGGACTTTCCGCTCAAGACGCTCGCCATCCGTCCAGAAACTCTGCTCGATAAGATCGGAGAATTCGTAGGGCTTGATGATATTGATTTTGAATCTAATGAGTTCTCGAGAAAATTTTTTGTTACCGCAAAAGAAAAAAAGTTTGCTTATGACATGATCCATCAAGGCATGATGGAATATCTTTTAGAGAATCCAAATTATTTGATACGTATGGACCACAATGAGATCTTGATCTATCAAAACAAGATCTTTCAGCCTGAAGAGATCGCCAAATGCCTTGATGTAGGTGTTGGCATGATCGAGCGCGTCCCTGCGTACCTGATAAAAGAATTAAACGAAAATCCTTCTCTCAGTTAGCGTCAACGCGTCTTACGAAAGGAGCTTTATCATGGAATCTTTAATGGTCCCTTTGATCGTGATCGGCATTATTGTCATAGCGATATGGGCTACTTACAATAAACTCGTGCGGCTTAAGAACACCTCGGAAGAGTCTTGGAGCGGTATCGATACAGAACTAAAAAGACGTTATGACCTGATCCCGAACCTTGTGGAGACCGTTAGCGGCTATGCTAAGCATGAAAAGACTGTCTTAGAGTCCGTCACTGCGATGCGCGCGCAAGCTTTAAATTCCCACGGCTCCCCATCGGCGCAGGCAAAAGATGAGAACGCTTTTGTCGGTTCCCTAAAGAGCCTTTTTGCTGTTGTGGAAAATTATCCAGCCCTGAAAGCCGACCAGCATTTCTTATCGCTGCAAAACGAACTGATCAACACCGAGAACCGTATACAGGCGGCCCGCCGTTTTTACAACGGTAATGTCCGCGAATACAACAACACGGTGCAAATGTTTCCCAGCAACCTATTGGCATTCTTTTTTGATTTTAAAGAAAAGGAATATTTTGAGATCGAGGATAGTTCCCAACGTCTAGCGCCAAAGACGTTCTAAGCGATCCTTGCCTTAATGCGATCCTCGCGTCAATTCCTTAAGGAAACGTATCAAAGTTTTGACAGCATCAGTGATCATCTTATCAAAATTCTGCTGGACGTCAGCCTCAGCGCCCTGGGTCCACAGGCTCTCAAATTCTTTTGCGTATTGAGAGATCAATTTTTTATCCGAAAGAACAAGAAGATTTTCCGCATTATCCTCTTCCGCGTTCTCCGTCCAATTAAAACTTCCTGTTAGCAAAACCTTGCCGTCAAGAACAGCGAATTTATGATGCATCAATCCGGAGCCTTGATGGATGCGTACAGAAATGCCCTGTCCTTTTAAAAACCCGGCTTGCGAGGCCTTCTGCCCTTTTTGGCTTTTATCAAGAAAAATGCGCACGGCAACGCCTCTTTTTTTCAGGCGAGCGATCTCTTGCGCAATGGGCTCGGACGTTAAATTATACATTGCGATGTCCGCGCTCATTTTTGCTTTGGCCAGCTGCGTGATGATCGCCTGTTCACATCCGCCCTGCGGCGAAAAGAAAACCTTTGCCTCTTGGGCAAAGGCAATGGAAGAGGCCAAAAAAAGGCAACAAAGGATTATTGCCGCTAAGATGAGAAATATTTTCCGAAAAAACATAGGGGTATTATTTGAGTGAAGCTTGTGGCCCTTGCCTAGGATGAGGCAAAGGCTTGAATTTTACTTTACCTATTTGTCGCCTCTTACGCAACATGCGAGAAATATCTTTTTGTCGCGGTGTGACGCGCTCGCCGGACATCAGCGCCTGCTTGTCTTTGCGAGTAATCGCAAGATTTCCAAATAAAGCCAAATGAGCGTCACCATCAAACCAAACGCCGCATACCATTCCATATATTTAGGCGCATTCGCTTGAGCTCCTCTTTCAATAAAATCAAAATCGAGGACTAGATTGAGCGCTGCGATAATGACAACGACCACGCTAAAGCCGATCCCTAAAGGCGTGCTTTCATGGATCAAAGGAACTTGAAACTTGAAAAAATAAGAGCAAACAAGGCTTGCCAAGTAATACAGCATGATACCACCCGTAGCAGCAAAGATGCCTAAGCGAAAATTTTGCGTGACCTTGATCAACCGTGATTTATAAGCGAACAGCAAGGCAAAGAGCGTTCCGAAGGTCAGTCCAACGGCTTGGATCACAATGCCGGGATACATTTTCTCAAAGAAAAGTGAAATGCATCCGATCATCAAGCCCTGAAGCAATGCGTAAATAGGCGCTGTGATAGAAGCCGCTCTTTTGACAAAGATCGTAATAAGGCCCAAAACAAACGACCCGATCATCAACGGAATGAACCATGGGACAAAACGCCACGGCTCGCTCCATGACCACAAAGCAGCGATGAGAACAAACGTTGCTAAAATAAACGACTTATTGACCGCCCCAGCGATGGTCATCGCGTTCTCAGGGCTGACAGAACCGACGCTCGTAAATGTATTATCTCGTAAAGCAGGATTTCCTGTACGCATAGGCTCCCTCCGGTTAGGCTATTCAGATGATTTTTATTTTTTTAATTTTACCATCCAGCACGGGATATTGTCCATCTTTACATTATCAGAAAATAAAAATTTTCATGACATTGCCCATTGACTTAACACAAGAGCAAGGATATTATGGGGTAAGAAAGTTAGACGCTATGGACAAAAATCGTAATGAACTAAAGCTTCTTTTTCAGGAACTCAACGAAAATCCCTACCGACGGTTGAATCTGTCATTCTTGTTGATGAGCGTGATCCCGTTGTTAGCGCTGGCTTATATTCTCCTGGACAAAGTTTTCATCGGGAACAAATCTTTTGTGGATGTTGGCCCTATCCTGGGATCAGCGGCGATCATTCTGATCCTGGGATATATTGTGGCCTATGGGGTCCTCAAAAACATCATCAACAAAACACTTCTTTACGCGGCTAAAGCCAAGCGTGCTGACGAGGTCAAATCAACTTTTGCGATGTCCTTGGCACATGACTTAAAAAGCCCCGTCGCGACCATCAAAGCGAACATTTCAAACTTACAAGCTGGTTTTCTTGGAGACCTAACGCCGCAACAAAAAGAAGCCATTGCCGTCTGCAAGGATGTGGCTGACCGCATGAACACCATCACGACCGACCTTATTAACACCTACATGTTTGAGGCTCGCCAAGCCGAGATGGCGGTCACGTCTTTCGACCTTCGCCAGCTCATTGACGCGCAATACCGTGAACTTGCGACCATTGCCTGCGCGAAAAATGTCTCCATTCAAATCGAATCGTCCAAGAACCCCTTATTTATTAAAGCGGACCGAGAAAAGATCATTCGGGCCCTCAACAATCTTTTAAGTAATTCCATCAAGCATACCCCTACGGGCGGAAAAGTTCATGTCAAGGCTTGCGCCGTTGACGGCCTCGCGCGCATCGAATTTCTTAACACAGGAGATCCCATTCCCAGCGATAAGCTTGAGAAAATCTTTGATAAATTTGAACGTCTCAACGCGCTGATCGAAGGCCAAGGGCTAGGCCTTTCGATCGCCAAGGACATCATTGAGCTTCACGGAGGAAAGATCTGGGCTGCAAGCAATCCCGGAGAACCTAACTGCTTTACTGTCTTGCTTGCTCTCGGGAAAGAAAACTCATGACAGAAAATCAAAGATCCAAAAAGATCCTTATTGTTGACGATGATCAGAAATTTGTCATGGCGGTCATGACTTTCTTAGTCGGCCATGGATATCAAGTGCTTGTCGCCTATGACGCTACGTTCGCTATTCAGTATGCCGCACGCGAAGATGTGTCGTTTGTGATCCTCGACTTAGGGTTGCCAAGTGGCGGAGGGCTGTTTGTGATCGAGAACCTCAAGCGTATTCCCAAAACGATCTGCTTGCCGCTCATTGTTTCCAGCGCTAACGTCGATCCAGGAATGGAAGAAAAAGCGCGCGCAATGGGAGCAAATGATTTTATCCGTAAGCCGTACGACCTAGAATTACTCCTTGAAAAGATCAAGGCCTTGCTACCTGCCTAATCCGTCTTCTCTTCTTTTGTCGTATATCCTAAATTTTGCCCATCCTTATTATATTTTAGCTTTGTCATTTTCTTTAAAAGATCAATGCGTAGTGAAACAGGGTCGTAATGAGCCCGCACATGGTCACCGATCTCAACATCCTGACCAAAATAAACATAATGCTTGAGGGTTTTGTCGTCCTCGTCACGAATATCAACAGAATTCGTACCCATCGCTTCTATCGTGCCTGTCACGACATAATCTATTGGATCGTTATCAATAACCTGAGAAAACGGCGCGGCAAAGCATGGAAAGGAATGAACCAACAAAAACGCGAGGACAACGATCATTTTTTTCATACATCAATCTCCCTATATCAATTAAAACGGTTATAAGCAAAAGAGATCCCCACAAATAAAACCCCCAAAATAATGAATGTAAAGATCTTAAAAATAGCATCCAATCCGGAAAGATCGACAAAGACAACACGCCCCAAGGTCATCATCAAGATCAGTAAGCCACCCAAGCGTTCGGCCTTGTCTTCTCTTAAGATGCCGATCAAGACGATGCCGACACCGGAAATCCCCAAGCTAAGGGAGATCCACTGTGGGCTCATGTGCTGAAAAATACCGACGACAAGTAAAACAATGCCAGCCCAGAATGCGCAAACGACTTCTTCATTAGAAATAAGGTCGGCCTTTTTAAACTGGCTAAGATACTTGATGCTAAAATACGTTACAAAAAATATCAGAATATTTGCACTAGCGATCAGCCATGTCAACTCCTTTGAGTCCGCATACACGGGGTCCGCGATGAACATACCGGCAGATAATCCCAGCACCAGATACGCATACGCTCTCAACCTTTTTAAGCCGGAAAAAATACCAAATGCGACCAAGGCGAGGCCTTCCATTGAAAAAGCAAGTGTACGCCAGGGCTGTTCTGCCACAGACAAAAGAAGATAGCTGAAATAAACACAGGCACTCGCTGAAAAAACATGGTCAAATATTCTATCAGCATCATTATTTTCTTCATTTTTCATTCTCCGCATTAAATAAAAACACGTCCCCATCGAAATGCCAGCCCAAAAGGACATAAACTCCTGCCAAGCCCATACAAGCCCTAGAAACGAAATATCCTCTGCCCCATAGAAGGAACCCTGCCAAATAAAACGGCAAGCGACAGCTACCGACAGCGCAAAGCTAAGATAGCGGAAAATCCTCTCCTTAAAGCGTATGCCAACAAGCAATAAGAACGGAATTTCAGCTAACCACAAAAGCAAGGTTGTTGTGGGCAAAAATTTGATCGACAGTGAAAAGGTCATGATAAAAACAGCCGCAACGATGTCGCTGATGTATAATTCCTCGCGGCCTGCCTTTTTCATCGCCAAGGCGAACAACAAATAAACGATCCCCAGGCCAAGAATAATAAAGAATCTCTGGGCTGGAAATAGGTCTAAAAGGAGCGAAAAAGATACGATACCGTAGATCGCAATATTTGCAAAATTTACCCCTGCAAGAACGTTGACTTGCCGAGGATCCTGAAAAGATCTGATGAGGTGGACGCCGATCAAAAAAACTAACCAATAGGCGGTTAGAAAAACGAAGTTTAAAAGAAGGTGATAATCAAGAAAACTCCCTGCGACGAACACAACATTCTCGGGCGAAATGGCAATGCGGGGCATGACCCAGACGCAATGGATGCCATACGTTAAAAGAATGCCCAAAACAAGAGATTTGATCCATTGGAATTTATAAACAAAAAATAGGACCATCAAAGACAAAAGCAGGCTGCTCAATACCGTGAAGCTTGTGATATGGCCGATCGTCGAAGTCGCATAAGCGACGAACAAAGCAACGGACATCATGCTCTCTGACCGATATTTCAAGACATGCGCAATGATGCCCATAGAAACAAGCGCTAACAAAAACAGATCAAAAGCCTGACTTGAGATAATGCGCGATGCTTCAAAATGATACATGGCATAAGTTGTAAAATAAACGATCGCCCATGCTCCGCCCAAAAGAACACGCCCATAGTGCACGAACTTGTTCTTTGTTTCCAGATTTAAGCCAAGGTAAAAAAGAACGCCTGAAACCAGGTAGCCAAAGGCGATCTTTAAAAAAGGCCCAAAATCTTTAAATGTATACGTGATAAGAAATCCGACGCCAAGCGCGAGAACGATCATGCCGATCTTATTGAGCCAATGACGGCCAAAGTTCAATTCCACATCCATCGCTTCAGCAGGACTGTGCACCTCTTTTGGATTTTCCACTGTCTTAGGCTCAGGCATTTCTTCTTTTGCCGGCAGAGGATCGCCTTCAGCTCCGCTTAGTTTCTTTAGTAATTCCTCAAGATCATTAACTCTCTTTTCTAATACTCGCGCAGAAGCCTTAACGCATCGCAGCTGTTCTTGAGCTTCCTGAAGACTGACACCTGTGGGCGTCTTGACAATATCTTCTGATTTGACCTCAGGCGTGATGAGGGCAATAACCAGCGCTAAAGGCCCGAGTATCAAGGATAAAAAGAAATAAAAACCAAAACTGAGATTCTTTTCTTTAGCGATAGCCAACGTCGCGATGATGGTGACGACCCAAAGCCCGAAAAAAAACATAATGCTCCTCCTTATCATCAATTACATTGTGCAAGAACTCCGTATTCCTGTAGGCTATGGCGCCACAGGTGCTTGGCCTCTTTCTTCACGCTTTTTATCCCGCAAAGACTCTGCCGGGATACCGAACCAGACATCACGCGGCTCGACCTTGGAATCTTTCAAAAGCATCGCGCTTGCCCCAATGATCGACTTGTCGCCGATTTCACATCCTGGCATGATCGTCGCATGCGATCCGATCAAAACATTCTTTCCGATCTTGATCTTACGCAAGATCAATTTGCCTCGCTCAACAATATGCCCATTAAGAATTGCGCCGCCGCCAATAACGGTATTGTCCCCGATCTCCAAAAGAGAGGCATCGAACATAAACTTTGAATTGATTTGAACATTGCGGCCCAATTTCGCGCCAAGCATGCGAAATAACAAATTAGCGAAAGGTGTGAGCATAATAAAATCGACAAAAGTATAAAGGACCATCAAATACAAGCAACTCACAAAGCTCCACTTGATCGCCTCTAACGAAAACATCGGATATTCCCCTTCCCTCAGGCGTACCTGTGTGATCATGCGGAATATGCCGACGAGAAAGACTAAGACCAAGCCAAAAATAAAATAACCAGCAGCTAACGTCATCGCGATAGCAACAAGCCTCGGAATAAGATCCCAGGCAAGCGTCTGCTCCCAAACATGAAATAAGATCGCCAAGCTCGGAACAAGGGAAAGCCCAAAAAAGATAATTCCCATGGCGTACATCACGATCGCGAACAAAAGCTGAGTAACCGTGATCATTATTGACTTGAACATGCGCTGCTCCTTGTTAAAGAGTTTCAGAAAGCCATCTTCGAATAGAACCGATCGTTTGCTCCCGTTGTCGCTGCATTAAGTACTCTGCATGAGGACCGTCGCGAACGATTACCAGCTCTTTCTTACATTGTGCTTTTGCATAGAGCGCAACGGAGTGTCGATGCCGGATAACCCAATCAATATCGCCATGCAAGAACATCGTTGGACATGCAACGGCTGCCATACAATCGATAGGGTTGTCTTTTTTAAGCCATAAAGGGCCAGGCCTGACACCCTTGCCTAGCACCCCCTCGCCGATCATCGTATACAAAAGCTCGTGCTGAACATGACATTCCCAGAAATGAAACTCGATCTCAGAAAAAGAGATCGGAGGGCTAACCGCAATAAGGCTATCGATTCCTTTAACGCGCGAAGCTGTGACGATGCTGGTCGCCGCTCCCAGAGAAAAACCGATAACGCCTATCTTGCGATACCTCTCCTTTGCAAAATCCAAGACCGCCATGAGATCCAAGGGCTCTTTTGCCGTCCAATAAAATAACCCTGTGCTTTTCCCGTGCCCACGAAAATCCATCATGAGAACATCGTACCCGCAAGAAAAAACCTCTTGCCCGAGATCTTTTAAAAGTACGGCATCCTTGCTGTTAAAAAATCCATGTGCAATGATGATCACCTTCTCAGAAGCATTGTTATAATGAGAACATGAAATCTTTTGCCCGTCGCTTGTTGTCAATAAAACATCCTGAACGATACTCACGAAGACTCCTTTTGTCGTAAGACAGCCAGTTCTCCAGCCAAAGCCTTCACGCGTTTTAGATCAACCTTTCCGGTCCCTAGCGTCGGAACAGATTCAACACGATAAAAATCATCCTTTTTAGGTATCCATAAATTAGGCATTCCCTTGCGGATCAGCGATTCACACACGGCTTCAACATCCATGTCCACAGCATAAAGCACGACAAGCCGTTCTCCTTTTTTTTCATCAGCGATCGACGTGACCGCAACAACTGAATCGACCGCACCCAACGCTTCCACGATATTCTCTTCGATCTTAACATGCGGGACCATTTCTCCGCCGATCTTGCTAAAACGGCTTAGCCTGTCCGTTATCTTAAGAAATCCATCATCATCGATCGTTGCGATATCACCTGTAACATACCAGCCATCCTTAAGAACTTCTGCCGTCTTTAAAGGATTGTTCAGATAGCCTTTCATCACATTAGCTCCCTTGACGAGCAAGAGGCCTTCTTCGTTAGAGCCTTTGGTTTCAAATGTATCGGGATCAACGACCTTAACAGCAACTCCTGGGATCGGATGCCCAACCTTGCCAAATTTGTATCCTGTCTGGCGCTCGGCCGTCTGCGCGAATATATAGTCAGGAAATCCAACGGTCACAATAGGCGAAAGTTCGGTGGCGCCATACCCCTCAAAGGGCATAACGCCAAATTTTTCCTGAAAAGCTTTCGCGAGCGGTTCTTTTAATTTTTCTGCCCCCACAACAGCCATCCGCACCGCCGAGAACTGTTCTTTTGTGCATTTTCTGACATAGGTGGACATAAAGGTCGGAGTCCCCATCAGGATCGTTCCCCGGTATTTCGCGGCAAGCTTTCCGATCGTAGCCGCATCAAGCGGATTGGCATGATAGGCAACCCCTACCGCTGTTCCCAAAGGAAAACAGAGTGTGGCCGTAAATCCGAAAGAATGAAAGAAAGGCAAAGCCGCAATGATCACATCGTCATGACGGATGTGAAAAACCTGATAAAAACTTTCAATATTGGAAAAAATATTCGCATGCGTCAACAAAACACCCTTAGGCTCACCCGTAGAGCCGCTCGAGAAAATAACCGTTGCCACATCGTCAACATTCACCTTATCCCCACGCACAAACAAAGTGCTGAGCATTCTTTTCGGCAGAAACAATGCGGATAAAAAATATAAACCTGCCTTGACGGGGCTCATCTGCGGCCTCATATCTTCCAAAAAAACCATCTCTGGAGCAGGCGAAATCCCAAGCTTTTCTACAAATATCCGCGAAGTAACGATGGTGCGCATATTACATTGCTTGACGCAAGAATCAAAAGCTTCTTTTGAAAGCGTAAAATTCAGATTAACAGGGACCTTGCCGGCGAAGGCAACAGCAAGGTTCGTCACAGCCGCCATGCAAGAAGACGGCAGCAAAATACCCACCATTTCATTTGTTTCCTTAGGGCGGCGCTGCGCAGGGAAAATGATCTTTGAGATAGCGACAACAGCAGAAAAAACTTTTAAATAAGAAAACTTTAACCCTGTGGCATCCGCCATGCAGAATTTAAATGGATGTCTCTTCACTTCGTCAATAAAGGCCAAATGCAACTTTTTACGCCAAGCACCGCGTAAGATATTCGCCTCAGCCCCCAGCTCTTGAACCACTTGACGGACTTGATGCGCTTTTGAGGTCGACGGCAAAGGACATCCAAAAACGATCGTTACCGGATACAACGTCAATCGCGGAACTTTCCAGAAATATTTTCCTTGCGCAAAACTATAGATACTTCCCCAAACATTATCAAGGTACAAAGGAATGATCGGGGCCTCAATTCCTTTCATGATATATTCAAAGCCTCTGTTAAAGGGTAGCATATTGCCCGTGCGCGTTAACACCCCTTCAGGAAAAATACAGACCAACTCCCCTTGCTCAATAGCTTCTCGGGCCTGTGCTAAGGCTCGTGCAATGGCCTTAGGCCCTTCCTCTCGGTCGACAGGAATGACCTTCATGATGCGGCAGAATATATTGATGATCGGAAGTTCATATATTTTCCGGTACATCATAAAACGTACCGGCCGTTTCAAGGCAGCCAAAACCAATATGGCATCGACATATGAAATATGGTTAGCGATCAAAAGTGCTCCTCCTTGATCAGGAACATGATGGCTGTTGACCACGCGCAATTTATAAATCGTGTGCGCGATGACCCAATTGACTAAGCGAACCAAGGCAATAGGCAATGTCACAACAATATAGATCGATACAACGGCCGCCAGGCCAGCAGCGATCAAGAATATTTTATCCGCCCCAATAAAAAGCTTGCTGCCTAAAACCCACAAGAATCCTCCGGCTAAAAGCGATCCTATCGAGGATATGATATTCAACACAGACAGATACTTGCCTCGCTGCGTAGGCGGACTATAGCGCTGAAAGAAAGCATTCAGCGGAACAGTATAAAAACCGGCACAGATACCCAGAACAAAAAGCATCCCCAAAGCTCCATAAAAACATTTTCCAAACCCCAAAAAGAAAGACATCGCGGCGATACCTACAGCCCCTAATGGTACAAGCCCAAGCTCAACCTTTCCCTCTGAAGCATTACCGGCTAACACGCTTCCGCCAGCGATACCGAGTGATACAGAAACCAATAAAATGCTGATCTGCGCTTGGTCAAGAACCAAAACGTGCGCTCCAAAAATAAGAATATTCATTTGAAAAACCGCACCAAGAAAAGAAAAAAATGCCAAGGCCATCATGGTTAAAAAAAGCCCCGTGTCTTGATAAATACCGCAAAAAGCTTCCTGCATCCCAAGCCAGAACTTTTCTTTCTCGATCCTTGCCAAATTTTCTCGGCGATCAATGAGAAAACTTACACCCAAACCAAGCAATGCTAACAAGCTCATCAGGATCCCGACATGATAAATACGGCTGTCCAAAACCTTGAATAATACTCCCCCGATAGCCGTCCCGAGGATAATACCCACAAACGTACATAGCTGCATATACCCATTACCTTTGGACAGCTCTTCTTCGGAAAGTATTTCGGGCATGATACCGAGCTTCGCCGGGCTAAAAAGCGCGCTATCAACCATGAACAAGAATAAAGCCCCGCACAAATACCAAATATTGCCAGACCACAAGCTTAAACCGGCCAAGATCGATAAAAAGACCTTAACGGCGCTCATGGCAATGATCACGTTTCTTTTGGAAAATCGGTCAGCTAAGTATCCGGCCAGCGGCGAGAAAATAATGAACGGAAGGATAAAAAGAATGCCAATAATGCTGACAAGGCGTGTCGCGTCCTGGGCAGTTGACAAAACCTGAATGACATACAAAGAGGCAACCACTTTAAATAAGTTGTCATTTAAGGCACCCACGAACTGTGCGGCAAGCAGAGATCTGAACGATCTTGAGCGACATGTATGATCCATGACCACCTCACAAAAATTAGTTGATTGATCGCGCTCTACATCAACGCGCAGGACAGCTGAAATCGCGCATACAAGAACTTCTCCAGCTGACATAACAAGCCAACGCTGTCCACGTTCATCACGCAGAACATCCCTGCCAGGACCCCTAAGGTTATTATCATTAAATTTTTCATTTCTAACACTCCTTTTTTAAAAAATCTAAAAAAGTTAAAGAACGCTCCAGTGATATCAAGAGGACAGCTTTTGAATCAGCTGATCAGCGATCTTCTTGACCAGGTCATCTCGTAGCTTAGGCAAGACAGGATTTTGATAGCCATAATAACTTCCATAGGACGGCGCGCTGGCAGACATCTTGCTTTGGGCGCTCACAACGAAAAGAACCTTGCCGCTTTCCACGTCGATCAAAGCGCCTGAAACTTTGCCCTCAGCGACATGGTCTACGCTCGGAAAAACGTACATGCCGACCAGCGTCATATCCAAGAAACTCCAGAAATTAGGATTAGACCCATAGTCCGCAGAGCCACCGTAAATAAAAAGATAATCCGTCCCCAAGTCCTTGGCCAGCATTTTCATCTTAAAGATCATGGTCTCTATCGCAAGCTGTTCTACTTCCGGCTTAGCGGCGCGATCTGGCGCATACCCTGCGGCAGGCAGAGGCTGGACCTTAGCGATCAAGCTGGCTTCATTCTGAATTTTTTCTAAGAAAACTGCTGGAGGCGTTTCCTCGCCAATCTGCGCGACGGACAACTTGATCGGTGATCTTAAGGCTGTCCGCGCCACACCACTGTCCTTCGATTGGCCATAAGCACTGTAAAGAAAATTGGAATAATTGAACCCGTCGCGCTCTCGCAAGGATAGCCCTGTCGTTTGACATCCGGACAAAAGGAAAACGATCATCCCAACTATTAAACTATTAAAATATTTTCTCATAGACACCTCCTTATAGTTACATAGATCCTCAAGCAATAAAACGCCCTAAGCTTTATTGTTCAACTTTTTATACCCCACAAAAACTAATAAACAAAAAGCAGCGAGCAGCGATACAAACCTCATCCAATCTTGCAAATGATACCAATATCCGATATAGCCGGTTGTCAGCGCGAAGATACCGCCGAAGATCAAGCCCGCGCCGATCGCCTGGATCGCGATGATCGCTCCGGCAACGATCGCGGCGATTCCCAAAGGAACCGACACGTAAAACAGCCTTTCTTGGAAGATCTGCTGTCGCGTCTTAAAATTCTCCTGCCGCATCTCATTTTCTTTTCTTTGCGCTTCCTTCTCCTGTTTTGAAAGTTCATTGTAATCAGCATAACTATGCCTATAATAATCCTCCCATTTGGGCGCCGGTGAGAATGTGCTGACCCCGTAGTAGAGCAGCATCGGGAAAATAACGGCGATCCCGAATCCTATACCGAATTTCTTTGCTAACATATGCCCCTCCTCTCGTTAAAAGGTTGAATAAACCAACGTTACTTTATCCGACCGCAAAAGGCTGATCGGCAAGATCATCGCGCGCTCTAACGGCAAATTCCCTCCGTCAAGGTTGCGAATAAAAGCTTCGTATTTCTTCCAATGCAAGTCCTTCAGCTTCACAAAATCCGCCAAAATAAGCCCCGAAGACCTTTGAAAAGATTTATAGATCAATTCCGAACAATAGATATGCTCATCATCCCAACGGTATCGAGGGTCATAGGGCCTTCCGATAAAAGAACGCCCTTCTCTTATCATCTCTTTAACTAGCGGCCTGAACTGACTTTTCAAACGTGCTACGGCGATCTTCTGCCCCACACCTTGTGCGACCCAAAGATCAAATGGTGTTTCCTTCACCGGGCCAACAGCTTCCAGGACATAGTAGCCTTCAGGCTTTCGGACAACGATCCCACAGTGCGTATAAGGATTTTGCATGACATCAGCTACTACATCCATCAAGACGCCGGACATCTGCTGAAAAACAAGATCTCCTTCTTGCACTTTGCACTCTTTCGCATAGTCAAACAATGCCGCTTTTACATAACCGACCGCATACGACCGTGGCCACTGATAAAGAATAAAAATGAGTACCACGCTATATAAGACCACACGCCTTACGAGCCTGGGGTGTTTTCTTAAAAAGTCTCTCATGTTACTTCTCCTTTCAATCATTCACCATTCAACTATATAATGAAAAAAATTTACCTCACCTTTTCAAGCCATTGCTGCAACAACAAGGAAAGTTCTTTTTGTTGATCTTGGCTTAAAGGAGAGGTTAGCTTTTTCACCTTCGCGATATAACCGGCCCAAACATCATCGAGCAATCGTGAAGCCTTAGCGGTCGCCTTGACCATATTAACTCTGCGGTCCCCTTCAAGCCCAAAACGCACCACCAAGCCTTCTTGTTCAAGTTTATCGATCATTTTTGTCATATTGGAAGCGGTGACGATCAGATGCTTGCTGACATCGACTTGGCTCATGCCTTGCGCTCCGCCCTGATGCTTGATCACCATGAGCATGTTGAATTTTCCAACAGTCAGGTCAAAGTCTTTAAGGTAATCTGAGATCTCATCATAGATAACGCTATAGAGCAGTGCCGAACTATAGACAATTTCTTCAGGATACCGCCCTTTGCCAGCTTCCAACCCTACTGATCTTAACTTATCCATTTCTTTCTTGCTCCTTGCTGAAAGTTTACCATTCAACTATCTGTTTGTCAACTATTAATTTTCACTTATTTTCTTGCTCTCTTAGAAGTTAAAAATACCTTGACGGATAGAAGCCGCTAGAGTACATTAAGCCACTCGGCAAAAAAGGTTGGACTGGTGTCCTATCGTGTCCGGGATAAGAATCAAGGAGGAAGTATGGGTTTTGATAGAGGCGGTAGCGGTAACAGAGGTGGATATGGTGACGGACGTCCGACAACATTCCACAAAGCAACTTGTTCAGAATGCAAAAAAGAATGCGAAGTCCCTTTTAAGCCGAGCGGTGACCGTCCGGTTTACTGCAAGGATTGTTTTTCCAAGCGCAAAAATAGCAGCCGCTAAATAGCCAAGCTGTAGTCTTTTTACGTTCAAGATAAGGTTAGGATACTAAAAAAACCCGATAGAACTTTTCTATCGGGTTTTTCATGAAAAGATCATTAAGCTTATTCAGATTTCCAGCTTAACTCCTCCGAGGTCACAACGCGGAAAGCACCGGGCTGAAGGTCGCCCAGCTGTAAATTTCCAAATGCCACACGTTTAATTCTTCTCACAGGATGACCCAAGCGATCAAAAAGCCTGCGAATTTCCCTGTTCTTGCCTTCCGTCAACTCCACGATCAGATGCGATTCTTTACCGCTACCCTTGCGCAGCGTTGCTTTGGAAACTTTTAGAATTTCTCCTTGATCCGTAACGCCTGCCTGCGCGCGCTCAAGAACTTGCTCTGTCACCCTGCCTTCGACCGTAACCACATAAGTCCGGGGTATGGCATTCGCGGGGTCTGTCAAATAATGTGAAAGCTTCGTATCATTAGTTAAAAGTAAAAGTCCGGTTGTCGCCTTATCAAGCCTTCCAACAGGATGCAGACTTTTAAATCTTTCCGGTAAAATATCAAAAACTGTCCTCTCGCCTTTTGCATCCACTCTAGCGGTTACAACACCTTTAGGCTTATAGAACATAATGGCCTGCCACTTAGTTTTTTGCAACGGCTCTCCACCTAAGATAAATCGGGCTGTTTCCGGCACAACCGCGAACAAAGGATCCTTGATGATGCGGCCATTCACTTCCAGCTTTCCGGCGATAATACATTCCCTGGTCTGACTGCGAGACATAATGCCTAATTTTGACAATGCTCTTTCTAGAGAGACTTTTCCCAAGGGCGGTTGTTTTTTATTTTTTATTTCTGTCCTTGGCGCCATCATAGATCCTAATTGACCTCGCCCATCAATGTAATTTCTTCACGATCATGATACAGCTGCCGGACAACCAATCGCTTGCAGTACGGAAAGATCTTGCCTTCGGGGTCATGGATATCCCTGATCAAAGGAATAGGATCCATGCGCCCGACCTTAAAATTAATGACAAAACAACGACACCACCGCTGAGTGGCCCAATGGTGCAAAAGATCAAGAATCGTAAAAGGATTTTCTAAGATATCACAAAGAAGCCAGTCAACGCTCTTGGGCCCGGCAGGCTCATACGTTAAGGCATCGATCTTAAGATGCTTTATTTTCTTGTGCGACTTGACCGGCTCCCGCAGTGGTCCGTTGTCAACCGCGATAACACTCGCGCCGCGTTTTAGCGCACTATAGCTCCATCCGCCGGGTGACGCGCCTAGATCCACGACGGTATTGTTTTTCTGCGGCTCGCGTCCAAAAATACGAAATGCCTCTTCCAGCTTCAGGAAAGAACGCGCCGGCGCCTCTTGATCCATGAACATGCGCTGTTGGCCTTGAGAAAAGGCCTCACAAGAAATGAACGCTTTATCAAAATCTGTAAAATAAACAAAAAATCCCTGCGCGTATTCCGGCCCTCGGGGAATACCTTCCCGCGCAAGCTTGGCAACCCGAGACATCTTCTTTTGGATCTTCTGGGCCCAGCATTGCTGAATGGTCTTGACGCGATTACCAAGCTGATCGCTTTCCAAGAATGAAAATAAATACGGCCACGGCGCATCGATACGTAACGGCCTAACATACTCGGTAAAGATCTCCGCGAACCTCTCCGCGAAAACATTGACAGAAGCCGCGCTCAAAGAGATCGGCTCTTGAAGCACATGACAGGCAAAACATAAGTTCTCCAGATCTTGCGCATCTTCTGCCTGCGCAAGGACGCAGCCTTTATCTTTAGCCTGAAAATGCGCTCCGAACAGCTCTACCTCGCGTGCGAGCATCCCCTCAAAACCTTTTTTGCAAGTGAGCAAAACATTCATCAACTGCTTCAGCCCAACCTTTCACGATCTTTTCTGATCGACAACGTTGACAAAAAGGCAATCCTTCAGGATTGCCTTTTTGTTATGTTACTGCACTCTCATGCGATATGCAATTATATTCACGTAAGATTATTTCAGCACTTCTTCGATCCTCTTTTTAAGAACCATCAGATCGACAGGCTTTTCTAAATAAAGATCATAAGGTATCTGCGTACCCTTCGAAATTGTCGGAAGGCCCGCAAAAGCTGTCAGCAAAACAACTGGAATATGCGCCGTGGCCTTATCGTCCTTGAGCTTCTTTAAAGCATTGAACCCGTCGTATTTTCCTGCCATAGCAATGTCTAAAAGGATCAGATGCGGCTTATATTCTTGAGCGGCCTGGACACCGTCATCGCCATTGAACGCCGAACTCACCTCAAATTCGCCCATGGCTTCCAAGCCTTGCTTGACAAGACTGCAAATGCGTTCTTCATCATCCACGATCAATATTCTTTTCTTTTCTCCCATTTCTCCCTCATCTTGTTTTTACCCGTTACGCCTGGCCCTCCCCTAGCGGCAGCAAAATGGTAGCGGTCGTACCCTTGCTTGCCTGACTCTCAAATCTTAGTTCTCCATTGTGCGCCTTAATAATACCGTAACAGATCAGCAAACCCAGCCCCGTCCCTTTTTCCTTTGTTGTAAAGAACGGTTCGTACAATTTTTGTTTAGCTTCCTCGGACATCCCAGAACCCGTATCCTTAAGATCAATACGCAGTCGATCCTCTTCTATGGAGGTCTTAAGCGTTACAGCTCCGCCATGAGGCATAGCTTCTTTGGCATTATTCAAAAGATTCATGAACACTTCCTGCATCAATGGATCATCGACCGGGATAAGAGGGAGAGCCTCCTGATACTCTCGTCGAACGACAATATTCGAAAGCTTGAAAGGATTCTCTAAGATGCCAACAACCGCATCCAGGCTTCTGTTGATATCTGTCGGCTTGACATCGCCTTTGCTCGGCTTGGAAAACTTTAAAAGCCTTTGGATGATCGTTTTCATCCTTTGACACTCCTCGACAATAATATTGAGATTTTTCTTAGTATCACCACTCACGGATGCTGACAACAAAGAAAGCTGCGCATTGCCGGAAATGATCATGAGAGGATTGTTGACCTCGTGGGCGATCTCAGCGATCAGCTTGCCCAAAGAAGCCAGCTTTTCAGATTGGATGAGCATCTTTTGGGTGCGCCCTAGCTCATCAATGTGCGCCTGCAGTTTTTCCCTGATCTGATTATTATCATCCAACATGCTGATCAAGATCTCGCGCGCCTTGAGCGCCTCCTCTAAAGCGTTCTCCAAGGCCTTAGCTTGTTCTTCAATTTTTCTTTCCGCCCTAAAACGCTCAGAGATCTCTTTATTAAGGCTTTCGATAGAGGTGGTCGATCTTTTCAAATTCGCCGTCATGGCATCAAATGCCCGCGAAAGCTGTCCGATCTCATCTTTCGTATTCATGCCAACCCTGAAATCCAAGTTACCTTTGGCGATGACCTCTGTTCCTTGATGCAATTGATGGATAGGATCCGCGATAGACTTAGCAATGGCTAAGGCTGTAAAGATTATTGACAACAAAGTTACCCAGAGGATCACGATCAACAATTTCTGAAGCTTGTGTACAGGCAAAAAGGCTTCTTGCGCATCAAGCTTAACGACAAGTCCCCATCCCAGGGAAGGGATCGGCCTCCAATTGGACAAAACTTCTTTCCCGCGGTAATCAACCTCAATGCCTGATCCGCTCTCACCCAAAATAGCTTTTTGAGCTGGCACAGCCTCTAAGGACCCAATGGTTATTCTTTTTTTCAGAATGGCTTCTGGGTCATACTTTAACGGGCTTATAAAAATAGCTTCGTTCTCCGAGGCCTTCCCGACTAAAAGAGTCTCCCAGCTGTTCACTAAATTATCAGCAGGCTTGATAAGGCCATACACAAGGTCCATGTTAACTTCGAGAACAACAAACCCAATGCGTTTGCCTGCTGGGTCTGAGACCGAGGCCGTTAAATATACGCTAAAAAGGTGCTCCGGATGGTTCGTCCTAAAAACGCTTCCAAGATAAACATCCTCTTGGTTCGTTCGAAGCACATTGTCTCGATCAACGATATCTTGGCCTATCCGTGACTCATGTCTTGAGTTCAACGTGTAAATGACCTTGCCATCGTTGTTGACCAGCATAATATCAACATAGCGATAAACTTTCTGAAAGATCACAAGATGATCGTCCAGCATCTTTTTGGCTTCAGCATAAGACGGGTGAGAGCGGTCTGCGTAAAGATGATCGACGACGGGGAGCGCTTTTCGCGTAACATCTTGGCGGCTTAGAACGCGCGCATCAGCTCTCCGCTCCTCAAAAAAAACGACGATCTGGCTCACTTCCTCATCTGCGATGTTCCCGGACTTAGACAAAATTTCTTTCTGCAGGCTATTTTTTGCATTATAAGAAGTGATACGCCCGGCAAAAAGAAGCGGGATCATCGCTATCGCCAGAAAAACAAAAACTAATTTTGGATAAATACGCATACGTTATTGATTCTTTTCTACGAGAATAAGCCCAAGCCCCCAAAGGGCAAAAAGAATGGCTGTATGGCATGCCATAGCGCTTGATCGGCCTTCGATGAGAAAATAAAGTAGCGGCTGGCCTATCGTATACCCGAGGATGGCCACGCAGCCGATCGAGCAGACAACGATCCCGATAAAAGATAAGACGACATGAAAACGCTGGCAGAAAAAGGGGACAGAAATACCCGCGATCGCAATGAGTAAAAAGTTGATCATCGTTGCCACGGATGGCCTTCCAGGAACAACACTGCCGACAGCCTGCGCAGGCTCTTTAACAAACATTTCTTCAACGCCAACGTTGATCCCGATGATGGTCGAGGCAAGCAAACTTGCCATCAGAAGAAAAATAACCATACTTGATATAGGCAGGATCATAAGCGCGACACAGCGGTCTTGCCTATGACAGCGCGTAATATAATAAAGAATGACACCGCTAAAAAGAAAAGATACAGCGGTTGAGAATTTCATCGTGACCCAAAAAGGAAGAATGCTCTTCAGCGCTCCGATATCCAAAAGCCATCCAAGCATAACAACAACACCGCTGAAGGAAATAAAAATACCTAAAAATTCAGAAATATCATTCTTTTTCATGACCGGTCCTTTTACGTCGATGCATTCTTTTTGCACTTCTCAAGCTCTTCTTTCAGCGCGTCGATCTTTTTCTTCAATTCGATCACGCGCTCCTCACGTCCCAGGCTTGCCTTATAAAACACTTCAAGCTCGTGCAAATACTTGCTTTTTTCTTCTTCAGCTTTTTTGCGCTCAGTAACATCCATGGTGATCGTTGCGAACTGATGCTGCTTAGGCGAAACGACTGTTATGGAAAAATGTTTGTTCATCGGAAGAAAATAAGTTGTGAATTCACAAGATTCCCCTGTGATCGCCACCCGGGAATACTCTTTCAGAAAAGGAGCCGTTTCTGCCCGATACACATCCGTCGCAAGTTTTCCGATAGCGTCTTCCTTCTTGATGCCAGTGATCTTCGTAAAGACATTATTACAATCAAGGATCCGATAATTCACCGCCTCTCCCTGTTCTCCCAGGACCAATTCATGCAACACCACCATTTCGTTCATGGATTCAAACAAAGAGCTGAATTTCCTTCCGCTTTCCCGCAAAGCCTCTTCCGCTTTTTTATGATACGTAATATCTCTAAAAATGCCAACGATGCACGACTTACCTTGAAGCTCTACGACCGTGCCATTAATGGAGACCTCAATTCGCTGCCCGGCCTTGGTCTGCACTTGCGTCTCCTCTGGAATGCTGTTGCCAGTTATTAGCCTTCGAAAGGCCTCCATTGCTTCAGCGACCGTGTCTTTAGGGTGTAGTTGATCTGCGTACATCAAAAGCATTTCTTCTCTTGAATAACCAGTTAATCTCAAGGCTGCCTCATTACAATCAATAATTTTCTTTGTCTCAGGATCGGCAATAAACATAGCATCACTACTCTGCTCAAAAAGGATCCGATAGCGCTTTTCGCTCTCGACCAAAGCCTCTTCCGCTTTTTTACGCTTTGTGATATCCCTCGCTTCAGGAACGACAAAAATAACCTTCCCCGAAAGATCAAAGATCGGCCTTAAAGAAAATTCGAAAATCCCTTTTTTATCTTTGGCACCGCTTAGCTCGACTTCGTAACGTAAAGACTCTCCCTGCGAAACCCGCTTGATCGCATCTTTAAGCTGTGCTACGCGACGTTCATCCCCCCGCCACCAAGGGGTTTCCCAAAAAGGCCTGTTAATAACGTTTTCGATCTTGGCCTCGATAAAACCCAAGGCCGTTTGATTAGCCTCGACAAGGAATCCCTCGGGGGTCATCAGGCCGGTAAAATAAAGAGTGGAGTCAAAGATCGCCTGAAAATGTTGCTGACTTTCTTGCAACAATCGTTCAGCTTTCTTACTCTCAGTAATGTCCAGCGCGCAGAAAATTATCTTAGAGGATATGTCTTTCCTATCCAGAGGGGCTCCGGTTAGATAAATATTCAAAATTCTACCATCTTTGTGCCGAAAGGCCGTTTCCATGCCGGCTTTTCCTTTGGCCCTTAGTTCAGCATAGAATTTGCTCCCTACTTCCTGATATCTTTCGTCGCTATCATAAAAAATGCGAGAATCTTTTCCCAGGACTTCTTCTTTTTGACGTCCGACAAGCGCAAGAAGATAGTCGTTTGTCCATTCGACCACTCTGCTGGAGGTAATAGCCAGACCAGCCGGAACGGTGATGACAACGTCTTTGAACGTAGCCCCGCCGTCATCTGTTGACGGCTTGTTCTTTGACACAGCTGCCTCAAGTTCTGCGATGCGCTGCTGCAAAAACTTTATCTCTGCGACAAACTCTTCTCTGGTTTTGTTGTTCTCTGTCACATTATCCCCCTAAAACAAAAAATCCGAGGGCTGCATTTCTGCCGCGCTCGGGTTAATTTCCGGGTAATTTTGTTCTCTTGCAATAACTTTTCTTTTGTTCTCCAAAGGGCCCTCCCTTGTGAGCAAGCCTAATTTTCCTACAATATATATAAAAGTCAATAAATATATACAGGCTATCCGTTCATCAAACTCTCGATCTTAGCATCGATCTGATCTTTGATCTGAGGGTGCGAAAAAGCAAGAAGTTCAGCTGCTTGCCGAAAAGCGTTGATCGCCTTTTGCGTTGCCCCAAGATGGATATACGCATCAGCTAAATTTTCATAAGTGACAGCTCTGCAAGGCTCCAGGGCAAGCGCCTTTTCAAAGAATGACACCGCCTCTTGATGCTGGCCGAGCTTGTTCAACAGCCATCCCTTGTTGTGATAAATATTCGCATAATCCGGCTCACGCTCGATACCTCGATCAAACCACAACAGCGCCTCTTGCAACAGGCCAAGTTCAACCAGGCACAAAGCGCGGTCATTGTACGCCGCCCCGTCACAAGGGTTATGTTCGATCGCCAAGTCCAAATAAGAGATCGCGTCACGATCATTGCCCTCCAGGATCTCTCGTTGCGCCTTAAAATACGCGACCTCGCCGTCTAATTCTTTTTCTTGCGCCAGGCGCAAGCCTTCGGCAGCTAATCTTTTAGCCGCTGACATATCCGCATAGGTCATCGCGTCATCAAGCAATTGCCTAAGGTGTACAAGCCCTACATTTGCCATCGCACAAAAACTTTCTCTTCTCTACCCAACAAAAAAGGCCCGGCTCCATTTCTGAAGCCGGGCCTCATGTTTTCGATTGAAGTTATATCTTTACAACGTTTGTTGCTTGAGGACCCTTAGGGCCATCTTCAACTTCAAACTCAACGGATTGCCCCTCAGCTAAAGACTTAAAGCCTTCACCCTGAATGGCCTTGTGATGAACGAAGCAATCTTTGCTTCCATCATCAGGCGTGATAAATCCGTAACCTTTCTGATCATTGAACCACTTTACTTTTCCTTTTGTCATGATTTCCTTCCTCCTTCCAATAAAATTTGGTAAATCATAGTAGAAAAAAACGCAAGGCAGACTATTCATGCACCTTGCGCTTATAAACGTCTACTCATTATTTACCACGGTGTCTAATGTACTTCACCTCGCCTCAATTGTCAACAACATTATCATTTTCTCTAAAATTATGGCAATTCCCACCCGGCACCGAGGGCAAACATCACCCCCTTTCAACATCGTAGGCTCTATTCACAAAAATCTATCACGCGCGTATCCTTATCATCCGTCTTCCCGAAAGATCTATCAGGATCAAAAACTCAAGCTCGCACACCGAACCCCTTGATGGCTCAGGATATTCCTCGTCGCTATCTAAGCCTGCCAAGGCTCCGGAGTTGCTTCGGTCGTCTTTTTCTCAAGCTTTCTTTGTTTTTTCTCTTCAGCCTTCTTTTTCCGTGCTAATTCTTTCTGATATTTTTGATACGAATAATTATCTCTGGCCACGGCACGCTCCTTTATCTTCCCGCGAGGAAGAAATAAAAAAGGCAATCCCAGTGGGGATTGCCTAGAAATTAATGATCACTTGTCAATTAACATATGATTCATTCTAACGTGTATTAGCAAATAAACAAGCAAATAAAATAAAAAGGCCAGATCGCAGGACGCTTTGCGGCCGCTATTCTGCGGCCTGATCCAGGCTTTGGATCGTATATTCCGGCTCCATGATGGGCTTGTTATAGGGCGGAATAAGGAATGTCGCGGTATCAAAAACGCTCGTTAAGGCGCGCAACATGCACGCAAAAAATCCTTGCGCCGTGCCAATGGTACTGCCGATAAAATAATTGTCCTTTTCTTTCGCCACGCGCATCACACCGGCGGGGATCTCAAAATAAAAGGTCGACATATTCAGAACACCGCGCGTAAGCTTGTTAAAAGGTGTCTTGCCATACGTCGTGGACATTTCCGCGGTATCAAGGGTTTTCTTGGCTGGCGCGGGTGCGGACGCGGGAACAGTCGCGCTACTCTCAGCCTGCGCGCTTTGAGAATAGGCATACGAACTGCTGAACAACATCACAGAAATAACAAGAACGCCCATAAAACCTTTTTTCATACATCCTCCCAAGTTTAATATAATTCTTGTTGTATCTATTCTTTAAAGAACAACTTACTGACAACTTGCAAGACAAGCAGGCACTGCAGGGCTTGTAAAAAGATTGCAATAATCCCTGTTCTCAACATCCACGCATTTCATCAAGCCCTCGATAGAACTTCCAGCACGCCGCCTCTCGAGCCTCCATTTCTGCTTACATCCAGCCGGTTCTCTTTCTTCACACCGATAAGCAAAACAGATCGTCTGGCCTTTCTGGTATCGACAACGAAATCGAACATCGCCAAAAGATGTCTCGAACGATAGGTGAAAATCTGCACAAGTCACTTCAAGAACTTGGACTAGGTTCGCTGTTGAACCCGTGATCGAAGAAGAGTTCCAACACAGATCCGATCCGCAAGACCCAGGGCCGGGATACACTTCCGAATAGATATGAGAATACGCCTTTTGCGCGCAAACGCTCATGTACTCAAGCTTAGCAGCTGCCTCAGCGACATAGCTTTGTTCTTCTGTTGGCTCTGCGTAAGCGTTCGAAAAACACATCGACTCAAGAGCAATGATCCCAACACTCAAAACAACGAACACTTTCATTATCTTCACATCTCGCATAATGCTTTCATGATACTCCCTTGCCTTGTTCAGGTCAATTTTAAAAAGGATTAAATACAGCAGATTTACTGCTTTCTCTCGTTGACCTGGTTTTGGTTAGCGTGTATGATAAAATAAATTCCTCAACAAAAGGAGACAACATGAAAAGAACCATCCTTGCTCTTATCTTACTCTTTGCGTTTGCCGGTATGGGTTACGCGGAATTGAACAAGGGTTGCTTTGAGCAATGCTTTGCCAGCAGCCTTTCTCAAAATGACAGCGACAAGAAATATTGCGAAGAAAAATGCAGCCGCGCCGAAGAGCCTTACGCGAAGCTGCAGCTCGACGCCCAAAGAGAATCCTTAGAGCTTCAAAAGCAACAGCTGGAGCTTCAAAAACAAACCCTCGAGATGCAAAAACAAATGCTCGAGCTGCAAAAAAGCTCCCAACCTCAGGCCGCCGCGCCTGCTGAAAAAGTTATCGAGGTCGGTCAGGAATAATACCGGGCCAAAGAATATTGAGAAAAGAAAAGCGCTTGGCAAGTTTCTTGCCAAGCGCTTTATATTTTATGTCATTTTTTTCAGCCAATGAAACACTGGGACAAAACAGCAAGCGCTTCCTTCAAAGCCCCTTTTTCCTCTTGTTTTCATGCCTAAATAATCTATCCTTTAATAAACAGCGTTACATCTCAATATTTATTCAAAGCCACGGAGAACGGAGAAAAAATGAAAAGAACTCTTTTGTCTTTTCTATGTTTATTATTATGCCTTGCGCCCTCAATTGCTTTTGGTCAAAAGGCCTCCTCCAACCGATCGCCTCAAGGCGAATTCTTTAAGGATGGGGTTTCACTGGACAGCCCTAAGAAAATTATGGAGGCGCTATCCGGAGGATCATCCAAAGACCTGGCGCTTGGCCAAGCCAAGATTTACATTAAAGTTGTTGCCGGCGGATCTGATGTCACGCGGACAGACGATGAAGTCTCTCTGGAACCCTACACGGAGCTGGGAACAGCCTCCAAGAGGCCCAAAATGGTCACGTTCTTCGTCGACCATGATGATTTTCCAAACCCTGCGCAATACTGCATGAGCGCTCGCTTTTCTGTTGGCAGTCAAGGATCGCAAAAAGCTTATATCTGGCTTTTTGAGAATTTTCTCGATCAACACCACGGCTACAAGCTAACGATGGATGTTAAAAACGATATCCTTACGGTTGTCGAATATGACGTCAATGGGAACATTATCAAAACTTACGAGCAGACCTTTTATGATCTTGTTGCGGACAGGACATACTTTTTTGGAGCTTTCTATAATTACGACACCGGGTTCTTTAATTTTGAGATATTCCAAACAAAAGAGATCACGTATGACTTCGGAAAATCTTTTGATCTGCCCATCTTCTTAAGCTGCTTTGAGGATTTTGGCCCGCCTCTTTACCCTGCAGACTTAAGCTTTTCTATCGGCGCAGAGCCTGACTCAAAGGTAAAGGTCTGGGATTGGGCGACCTATATAACGCATAATGTCGAATGATCAGTTCTTAAGGAACAGGAAGGACTGCTACATGAAAGAAAAGATCTTCTCTAGAATCAGCCTAGCCCTGATCGCTAACTTAGTCCTTCTGTTTTCTATTCCGGCTTTTGCGCAGCAAGCCCCTCAAGATCAGGACCCTCACAAAACTGGTTTAATTCAGATGACCCCGCAAGAGGTGGTCGCGTATGAAGCGTCTTCCCCGCGAGTCGTTAAGGTAGGCCTAAGCCAGCTTGGATTAGAGCGCATCAACGCTTATCATCAAAAGAAAAAACTGCCTCTTCTGCCGCCCCAGGCAGCAATGGCAGACGGCCAGGATATCCAAACGGTCATCGGACCTGTACCTGCTCTGGATGCTGCGACAGGCAACGTCAAAAGCTTAGACCTTCCCGATCTTCCGGATAACGTCGATAACAGTCTTTTAAAATATTTTCCGCCTATTCGCTCTCAAGGCAACCTTAGCTCCTGCGCCGTATTTGCCGGCACCTATTACACCATGACCTATATGCTTGCCAGAGCGCGTGATTGGGACGCGAAAAATGGCGGCGATACTTACCGATTGAGCCCTAGATGGAGCTACAACATCCTTAACACCGGTTACGATATTGGAAGCAGCTATCTGCACAACTATGATCTGGGGGCCAAGCATGGGATCGGCACCTGGGAAGAATTTCCCTATGATGGTGTTGATTATCGCTCCTGGGACCTGGATACCGCGCATTGGAAGAACGCGATCTACCGACGGTTCGGCCAATCCGGTTATGTCGCGAATACAAACACCGATGAGGGGATAACCCTGGTCAAACAAATGCTGGCAAACGGCTATATCTTGAATTTTTCAACATATATTTCTTCCTGGCAATATCAGCAGATCAACGATGACCCCTCAACGCCCCTGGATGACCCTTTTGTGGGAAAACAGATCTGTTATTGGATGAATGGGACCAGCGGCTCACACGCGATGACCGTCGTTGGCTATAATGATAATATTTGGGTTGATATTAATAGCAACGAGATCGTGGACCCTGGAGAAAAGGGAGCCTTTCGCATTGCTAACTCGTGGGGACCGGCATGGAAAGATGAAGGATTCACCTGGATAGCCTATGATGCCTTAAAGGAAGTATCCGCAGTTCCCGGCGGCCCCAGCGTCGGAAGACTAATGGCGTGGTCTGTCGGTCATGCATACTGGATCCTGGCAAGAGCATCTTACACCCCCACCCTGTTAGCAGAATTTACCCTCAACCATTTAAAGCGCGATCAATTGCAGATGCGGCTTGGGATCTCACGTCCGGGCCAGACGCTTCCAGAAACAACATGGTGGCCGGCGTGGGCGCTATCCACCTCAGGAGGGCCTTTTGCTTTTGACGGAACAACGACCGCGGTCAACGGAACATTTGTTTATGACTTTTCGGATATCGCTCCCACGCTAATAAGCAATAACGGCATGTTTCGTTTCTTTTTGGGGTTGGGAGATAGCTACTGCGATGGTAATTACGCAACGCTCGTTGATTTTAAATTGATCGATGTCGTCCATGGCGGGCTCGAAGTTATCTCTGCCCAGGCTCCCATGGTTTCAGATGGCTCCGTTAACTATTCCAGAATTGATTATCATTTTACCGGTATCACGACGCCTCCTGTCGCGGTGGTCTCTGCTGACCCAGTATCCGGAGAGGCTCCTTTATCTGTCACATTTGATGCAAGCGGCTCTTACGATCTTGACGGGTTTATCGTTTCCTATGAGTGGAATTTTGGAGACGGGGTTCTGGCAACCGGGGTCACGGTAAACCATGTTTATCAAAAGTCAGGGCTATTTCATGCATCACTGGTCGTGACGGACAATATGGGAGCTACGGCAAAAAAGAGTGTGGTCATTTCCACCACATCCGATCCCAGCATTCTCAAAGCGCCATTCAATCTTAATAAAAGAAATTCAAGCCAACGATAAGTATTCCCAAGAGCGTTTTTGGGTGGGATGTCCTTAATTCTTCCTGTCCCTTTTCGGGGACTGTCCCGTTCTTTTGATTACATTAGCATAGCCTTAGCACGACTATATTTTACTATTACAAACAAAAAGAGCCAATGACCTAAATCATTGACTCTAATTGTGTTACATTGGTTGCGGGGGACCGATTTGAACGGTCGACCTTCAGGTTATGAGCGGCGGAAATGACTTTGCTGGTTTTTGCTGATATTTGCTAATGTCTTCTGTTGTTAGGAGTTAGAAAAGTTTGTTATTAATACTATTATTGCGTTTTTGCTCCTGTTGAAGCTTATTATGTTAGCCGGGTGTTAGCCGAAAACTTGACGTGCTCCTTTATTAAGAGGACTATTCTAATTAACCCTTCACCTAATAGCTATCACAACAGACGAGCTCCGACCAAAATTGTCCGAGCAGGTAATTTTATATTTTCCTGGCCCGGTAGTCCAAAAAAGCTTCTGTCCGGATGTCGCGGTGTCGATATATTTATCATCCACAAACCAAAACAATTCTCCTGCGTCATAAGACGCATTAGCGGCCAGCATCATAACTGCAGATTTTTTGCTGGGATCTGATGCAAAATACTCACAGCCAGGGGCCGGTGACACGATCTGAGGTTTATTTTTATTTAAATCAACATCTCGCTTGGCTGTTTTTAAAAACTTTGGCGGTGGATTATATTCAGCATCGTTATTTTTTAGCCATGCCACAATGGCATCAGGCCAAACAGTAAAAATACGTTCAGAATGTGACCTTCCCTCTTGCGGCTTTTCCTCCAAGGCCAAACCGCTTTCTTTATCGATCATGAACTTTTGATGAACCCGACAAACCTTCTGCTCGCTTTTACCTTTAATGAACAAATCACTTTTCGCGTGAGGACATAGAGTTCCGATGGGTTCACCGCTTAACGCGCATACTTTTCTTTCTTCAACTTCAGAAGGTTTCTCGTACCAGGCCACCGTCTTTGTCGTATACAGCCAGTCAAAGATCTTAAAAGCAAGCGGCGCAGCAGCATTAACCCCCATCAATGACCGTGTAGGTTTCGCAGAAAAATTCCCCAACCACACCCCAATTGTATATTCCGGATTATACGCAAACGTCCAAGCGTCTTTATGCCCATACGATGTTCCGGTTTTCCACGCAATGCGCGGCCTCAACTTTTCATCTCTAAAAATATCTTGCGCCTCCAGCCGTTCCGTGTCTGACAGCATGTCAGCGATAATATACGCAGCCCCAACGCTCAATAACCTACGGCCTGGCTTATTTTCAACCGTTTCAGAAAACTCAACTGGCTTATAAACCCCCATCCTGGCAAGCATCGCGTAAGCGTTTGTAAGTTCAAACAGTTTCACCTCCGGTGCGCCAAGTGTTAAAGCAAGCCCATAATGATCCGCTGGCTTTGCCATTGAAACTCCCGCGTCTTTTAAGAATGAATAAAGACTCTGCACTCCGATTCGATCCAAAACCTCAACGGCAGGAACATTTAATGAATTCACTAAGGCCTGCCGAACCGTTACCGGGCCACGAAACTGTTTATCGTAATTAATAGGAGCATATCCGCTATGTTGCACCGGGACATCTGCCAAAATCATGCTGGGCGTATAAAAACCACGGTCAATCCCTAAGGCGTAAGTAAAAGGCTTCAGAGCCGAACCTGGACTACGTCGAGCAAGCGCACCATTGATCTGACCTTCTGCCTCATCAGAAAAGAAATCATTCGACCCGACAAATGCCCTTATTTTCCCAGTCGCATTCTCAATGACCACCACAGATCCATTTGTTACGCCAGAATTCTTAAGATCACTCAAAACAGTTTTAAGTGCGATCTCGGCATAATGCTGAATATTGATATCAAGAGATGTTTGGATCAATCCGTCTTGGTTAGAACTTTTCTTCACAAATTCAGAGAAATGAGGCGCTTCAAACGGAAACGGCTTATTGCTGACCAAAACAGGCTCCTGTAAGGCTTGGGTATATTGCGGCTTGGATATCGCACCGTCTTTAAACATGCTTGCCAAGACGCGGTCACGTCGCTTCTGAGCAAAGGCAGGATGTCGATCTGGCCTAAGCCTTGATGGTGATTGCGGGATCCCGGCTAAAAGAGCACACTCAGACAATGTTAAATCTTTAGGATTCTTTTGAAAGTACCGCAGTGAAGCAGCTTTGATGCCGTGAATATTTCCACCAAAAGGCGTGATCTCAAAATAAAGCTTAAGAATTTCAGCTTTAGTTAACCGGCGTTCCAAATAAAGAGCATGCGCCGCCTCAATAATTTTATTAAAGAAACTGCGCTTCCTTTTTTCAAGAAGGCGCACGGTCTGCATTGTAATCGTTGAAGCACCAGAGATAACCCTTCCTTGTGTTATGTTTTGCGCCAATGCCCTCACAACATCTAAAACATCCACTCCCGGATGCTGATAAAAATGCTTATCCTCAATGGACAAAACTGCCTTGGCAAAAAAAGGATTAATTTCGCTCAGCTCTACCGGCATCATCCAGCTATCGTCTTGCCCTGTAAAAGCACGAAGAATATTCCCGTCCTTGTCCAAAATCACCTTAGAATACCCTATCTTGCTTAAGGCTTCTTGCGGAAATGGATTAAAGGCAAGGATAAGATAAAAAGCCAATAACCCCATTCCCGCTAAGCTTGATAAGACAAAAGCGACTATCTTCAATCGATGAAAAAATCGTTCTTTCATAATCTTGCCTACTTAACCTCAATTTGCCCCTGGCCCGAAACGCTTTCTACTGTTGGGTCATACATGCAAGAAGCACTTATTGCCGGAAGAATGAACTTGCCTTTTGTGACCGCTCTTACGATATAACGGTAATGTATGTTATCCGTAGAGGGCAAATCCGTAAATAAAAGCAACCGATCATCTCGGACATCGACATGACCAGGCTCAAAGCTTTTTTCTGTAAGCCAATCTATTTTCTCACTTGTCGCGATACGCGGATTTTCAATCTCAAAACCCGCGGGCAAAATATCGACGACAACAACATTTTGATACATTGCGTCAGCTTTAATAAGAATATCGACGACAACTGTATCGCCTTGACTGATCTTTGTCAGATCTAACGATTCCCCGTCTTTAGTCAAAAACTCTCTGCGAACGCTTATCCCATTATCTTTCTCTTCAGCTTTTCCTGACGAGGGCACACCTTCCGCGCTCCAATAATAAAAGGCATCGCCTTGGCCTTCTAACGATAGCGACAGATCTTTTCCAGCAAGATCCTTACCTTTCAAAGACAACGGTTCAGTATGACTAAATTGCCCAACTTGCTTTCCGTCAGTAGAAACAGATCCCGTAAAGCTAACGGTCTGCTTACCAATATATCGCGCGTATTTACCAAGAGCGATAAGAGCCTGGGCATTATCTTGCGTTGTTCCCCATTGCCCATCCTTCATTGCATTCTTAATGCGAATAACCAGATCTTGGACAAGTGGATTATTCGGCTCAACATCCATAAGCACTGACAATGCAATCGCATTTGACTTAACCCCTGACATCCAGTCATCACCAGTCGAACGTTCAATCTTGCCATCAGCTAACCCTGCTGCTGTTATCTGCGCAGCGGACTTTTTATCCCCTAATTCAACCAAAGATGCGGCTAAATAAAATCGAGCATAGGCTGGGAGCTCGCTTTGACTCTCCTGAAGACGTCGTATCCAGGAAGATTTTATCTTGCCATCTTTTGAAAGCACATAACAAACGTAAGACTTCAAAGAAAGAGACGCCGTTTCTTTTGATTCAACTAATAAACTTTCCAGATACTTTAAAGCGGCATCTTTCTCCATCTTCGGAACATCATACCCAGCCTTTTCTGCTTCAATTAAAAATTCAGCTGCGTAAGCACTCCCCCATTGATTTGGTTCTTTATATCCTGGCCACATCGAAAATCCACCAGAAATTGTCTGCATGCTAAGGACTCGATATATCCCCTCTTTCACATAAAAATCAACGCCAGCACTACTAAACTTTTTTTCATCAACTGTTTGCGCCAGATCTTTCAAATACAAAAGCGGGAATACGCTCGATGTTGTCTGCTCAATGCATCCGTAGGGATACACTAACAAAAACTTCAAAGCCCCTAAAAATTCAAGACCCGGAAACGCGGCAACATTAAGAGAATAATCTTCAGTTCCCTGAATCCAATCAGATGACAATTTAAAGGCTTTGGTCCCTGGCGCTTTTATAACACCGGATCCTGAAACCGTCATAAAGGGCACTGCCGGCCTTACGGCTATATCCGTAACCTTTGAGACAGCCACATCCCCCATCACAGCCTTAATGGTTATCTGTGCTTTGATAGCTAAGGCTGGCGCTTTCAGATTAAAATAAACAACCATCTCTTTATTGTTGAGCGCCTGAACAGATTGACTTTTTTCCCAAACAAAGTTGAAACCATCGCTGGTTTCAACTGAAACAACCGCATTGCCGTCTTTTCCGGTTGTATTCAAAACCGTTACTGGAACAATAAACTCATCGCTCAAAGACAAAACCCTCGGCAAAGATGGTGTAATCATCAAAGGCTCAACAACCTTTAATTGTGACTCAGCATTGCCAAAAAATCCGTCTGCCACACCTACGGCCATCACTTTAAGGCTTCCGGTAAATTCAGGGATATCAAACTCAACAGAAGCTTTACCCTGCGCATCAAGAACAATACCCGCCTTCCACAAAGCAACAGGCTTAACGCGCTTAGCATTTATAGGATTCAGGCGTTTCTTTGGATCATACGACCCGCCATCCGCAGAAGGCGTAGAATCCGCGCCAACTTTTTTCTTGTCAAATTCCGGAACTAGAAAAGAATAAATGTCGGAAGTGGCCAAATAATATCCACGCTTGCCGTAGAAAAATTCAAACGGATCTGGGAGTTTATATTTAGTTAACTGCAAGACTCCTTCGTCCACTAACGCTAACGAGATATCCGCGTTCGCCATTGCTCCGGCATCGACTTCAATTTTAATTTTATCCCTCGGCGCGGCCTTCTCCGGTGCCGTGATCTTCAGCTCCATCTTCTTTTGCTTATTATCAATGACAATTGGAATGACACCGTAAGCACGATGATGCGACCAATCTTCACCCGGTGTAACTGCACTAATAACACTTACTGCGCAATACACGTTCGGGTTAAATGCGTCCTCGATAAAAATTGGAATTTCCTGCGTCGAGCTCGTCAGATCCATCACCTGCGTTGAAACAATCTTGTCTTTTGCAATGGTAATAAGCGCACGGCCTACGATAGACGATTTAACAACTAGCCGGGCTGTTTCCCCGATAGCGTAATTCTTCTTATCAAGCGTCAATTCAATGCGATCAGGCCTCTCCATCGCCCAAGGCATAATTCCGTTCTCAGCACTGTAAAACTTTAAACTGGATGTGTGCGTTCCTTCTGCCTTGCCTTTAATCCGAATAACATAATCTCCTGCAGCTGTTGGAGTAAAAGGAAAAACACCGCTCACTTCGCCAGCCTTAATGGTTTCTTTCAGAACTTCATTTTCAATGTTTTCTGAAATATAGCGATACTCGCCCTTATCATCTTTCTTGATAATGCTATTCCAGACAATTTTAGAAACGCTCACTTCTAACTCAGGAACATCTATTTTCTTACCGTCCGGTGAAACGATAACATATTGAAACTCAGCCTTTTCATTCACCGATGCATATCCGTCAGTTGTCTTGCGAATCCCTATGTAAAACGGATACGGATCAACCGTGCGACCAGCATACGCAGTCACTGACCGTCCGCCGACTTCCTTAACCACAGCTTTGATTTCACTCTCAAGAGACGAGCCAGGACGCAGACCGACAGGAAGTTTTATTTCAAAAAGAGCCTTTCCTTCATTATCTGTAAGCTTCTCTTCAGCAAATGTTTCTTTGTCTACAAAAGGCTTTGTTTCATCATTGAAAACAAAACCATCAAATTCAGCAGGTTTAAATTCTTTTGGACGCAAGGCATAGCTTAGCTCAACCGTACGACCCTCAGCCGGAACACCAATAAGCTGATCCGCCTTAACAGTCACGGGCATGGTATCAGCAATACCGTATCGCTTTTCTGCAATATCCACTGAAACTTTCATTCGCTCAGGCATAAACTCTTCAACATTAAAAACAGCATCCCCTATGGCATCTTTCCCTCCGGGCAGAAGAATGTTTGTATTGTATCGCCCGGTTAAAGCGTAATCCGGCAGGGCTAAATCAAAATCAACAATTCCTTTATCTGAAAGCATGCCGTTAAATTTGCGCATCACTTTTGAATCTGGCCTTACAACTTCTAAGATCACTGGAAAGCTTTCTGGAGTCTCTACGCCGACGCCTCGCACGATCGCGCGAATATGTGCCGTCTCCCCCGGACGATAAATTCCTCGTTCGCTGTAAACAAATGCTTCATATCCACCGCTTAAATACGGGCGGCCTTCAACATCAAATCCGGTCTCAGCAATCTGAGTCTTCTCTAATTCAACATAGACAAGATCCGTACCGCTTGAAGCGGTAACGACAAATGGCTTGCGATCATCGGCCCATTGAACATCCTTAAAATGAGCGATCCCATTCTCATCTGTTGTTCCTTCTAGTAGCTGTTGATTTGTCTTTGAAAAAACTTTTACAATAGCTCCGCTTATAGGAGTAGCCGTTGAAAGCGCATTGGCCCATACAAATAACTCTGAGTTAGATTTTTTGACAACAAGGCCGATATCAGTGGTTAGAATAAGCTTTGAATCTTCCGATGATCCAATATCAGGGCTCGACAACGAAACATAAAATAACCCTCGAGAATTCTCGCCAAGAATATCTTTTAAATCAAAATACACATCCTTAGACTTGTTTAATTCACTGCCGGTCTTTATTTCCTTTTCAACAGCATCAATCCCTAAATCCTCTGGAAAAGAATACGACGTCATATTATTTAATAAATAAACAATATTATTATCATAAACACGATGGATTTTAAGCTTGAGCTTATCGACGTTCATAGCCTCGGCAGGAATGATTTGATTGCCCTTGAGCGCCATATAAATACCAGGGACTTTAAGCCGGCAGCTTGGGTCGTAATCTGGAATTACAACGGTTTTTGTCAAAGTTTCTTTTAATTTAAGCCCCTCAGCTGAAGGCATGCCTTTCAAGATCTCGACAGTATACGCTTGTCTGGGGAGAAAATTTCCATTTAACGTTAAGCCGCGATACGACTGTTCTATGAAAAAATCAATCTTAGGCTTGATATCAATAAAACCTTGAATTTCACTTAGATCAACGTCTTGAGATAACTCGACAGTGATCGAACCTGCCTGTCCTTGCGCTGAAGGAGTGACGTCTTTAACAACCAACTCGGTAGATTCAGCAATCTTATCTGTAATATTCTGAGCTGTTTTCTCTAGGACCCAGGGAAGATTTCGAGTAATACTGCTAACGAAAGCAGAAATACTCGAAGGACGGCCTTGAGATCTCTCAAGCAGGGATATGATTTTGACTAATCCCACAATGTTAATAATAAGAAATAACCCGACAACCCACGCCCACTTCTTGCTTTGCAACAACATACGACTCCCCCTTTTTTAAAGAAAATGTTTAAATCTAAATATTTCTAAAAATTCTTACCGGCTTATTCTTCAAAATTCTCTAAATAGCCCTCAATATCAAAAGGACGAAATGGCGAATCATTCCTTAGATACAATGGATGATGTGGGTGTCTTCGATCGACCAGACTTCCCCTGCATACCCACTGAGACTTGTAAGGTCTCATAATTTTTACAATATCCCTAAGGCACTCCTTTAAAAACGGCCTTTTCTTTATTAAGCCACCCCATGCCCCCCACACCGTCAGCTTGGGATTAGAACAAAAAATATTCTTAATATGAAAAAGATTTTCTTTATGACTCTTATTATCTAATTCTAAAGGAAGGTTTCTCGGGTCAGTAGCTCTTTGAGGATATAAATTAAGCATTATCCAACCATCAAACTTCTTTTCTTTTGAAATATTTCTAACTCTTGTCAAAGTCGGATCGAGATTGTCAGGTTCTGCAGTGCTTGGATTAACGCCAAAACAAACAAGTGGTCGCTTGCCACGCTCACCTAAAATAAAACGAGCTGAATTGTCTTCATTATTTTTATATATCCACATCAGACATCTCCTTAAAACAAAAAATCCCTCACCGACCTTATTCTTTTAACATCTTTTTTAATCTATCAATGCCTTCCAGGGGGTCGTTTTTCCAATCATGAGGCTCTGCATCTTTCAAAATTTTTTCTGCTTTTTGAATATCTTCTTTACATTTATTAATATCATTTTTGGCAAGATAGCATTCAGCCCGATGAATATATGCATTCGTTGACCGAAACAGAGGATTTTCAGGATAATCAATAACCTGAGTGAAGCTCTTTATCGCGGCGTCATACTGCTTTTCTTTCATCCTCTGTTTTCCTCTTTCAAAAATAAAATTTGGTAAATTAAAGGCAGCGAAAGAATGAGGGTCTACCGCCACGCTTCTTTCACAATCACTAACCGCGTTATCGTATTCTCCTCTATCCGAAAAAATAACCGCCCTGTTACCGAGAGCTCCTGTATGATTAGGATTTAATTCCAATGCCTTGCTATAATCAGCAAACGCTTTATCGTATTCGTCTGAATATGCATAAATTACACCTCGATTATAGTAATGCGTGGCTTTATCGGGCTCCAGCTCAATAACTTTTGTCATAATATCAATTCTCTCGGCATATGTAGAGCCATCATGATCAAGAACATGAAATCTAGAAAGATACTGAAACACCTTCTCTTCTTTCGACATCTTTTCACCACCCTCCTTAGCTAAAGAAAATGTTGGTAGAAACATTACGATTAAAATAATTATTAACTTCTTATTCATCAGTATCCCTAAAACAAAAAACCTCGCAGGCTTTCGCCTATATAAAAATCCTTAATCCCAATCATACTTAACCAACCCACCATCTTTTAAATAATAAACTTCTTGATCAGTAGGACACTCATAGCCAAATCTTGGAGAATCATCGCTCACGCAGCAGCCCCCTAAGATAACGTTACTGTGGTCACTTTTAGGATCCGGCAACCCATATATGATACGCTTTTTGACAAGCGAAACATTATGCTCTGGGCACAGGAATTGCTTTTTATCCATCTCGCCTCCCTAAAACGAAAAACCCTCGCAGTCTTTCGACCACGCAGGCTTGATTCATTGACAACATTGATCATTCATCAGGACACGGTCCCCTGGATTTTTCATAAAAGACCAATCACCTTTCTTCCAAACTCCTCGAGCTCGCACGGTTTTGCCTGATAGCCATCAACGAGATGGCTGACCCGCTTGTAGCCTGTCCGATATCCCGAAAAAAGAAACAGCTTGGGCTTTTTCTGCAGAAAATTGAATCGTAAAAGCGTAAGAAAAAGATCTGTTGATATGGGATCCTCTGTTCTGCGGTAATCCGTGATAACAAGGTCAGGAACCTTGTGTCTGGCAGCATCGATGGCTTCTCCGCTTGTCGAGAATGTTTTGATCGTCAACTGCTTGATATGTTTTTCAAAATAACGTTTTGCAAAATTACGAATGTCCTCTTCGCTATCGATGATATAAAGTAATTTCTCCGTTTGAATATCGCGCGATACGGAGAAGATTCTTTCTTCTGTTTCAACCATATCTATTCCGCTTCTAGGCATCTTCTTGGCTCTCAATAACTTTAATCAAACTTCACATCTGGATTCAACTCAAAATGCGTTCGATAAGCAATGCCGTATCGTTCTTTTAATATTTTCTTGAACATAACGGGAACATCGTGGTTAGGATTATCCCAATTGGGCAACTCCGCCTCTGCCTCAAGCCATACTTTATGCAAAAAATCCTTATATTCCGGCTTGTATTTAATCGCATCAATTTTAATACTTCCATTAAAAACATAATCAACGCCCTCTACTAAATCTTCTAATGGACGATCATCATTGCTTACATTTTTCATAACTCTCCTCCTTAAACAAAAAACCCTCGCAGTCTTTCTCCTCATCAGTCGCTATGTCTCTTTTGCCGGCTTATATTCATTTTCCGCCACCCCAAACGTCCAGGCCACGGCTTCTTTTATTGTCTTCATAGATGGCGGGACACGTAGCGTATAAAATGCGCCGGTTGAAGGACATTTTACTTTCACGAGGCAAATCGGCTCTTCTCTTTTATGCCATTCAATGCGCACAAGCTCGCGCTCCCCGTCTTTTTCAATAACTGCATGTTCGACCTGAGACAAAAACCTTGCATACCCTAACTCTTCGAGACAAATCCTTCTTAGCGCTGTGTTTCTTATTTTAAGAATATGTTGTGCAGTTATCATACCGTACGCAAGAAGTTCTTTGATCTTACCTTTTACGATTACGCCTCTCACATACCAATCTTCACGCTTTAGCTGTCCTTCAAAATCATACTCTCTTAGTATACCGTTAACTAAATTATTGGCATAATTCGCTTCTGACTTTGGCTTGCCATTATCATACCATACCTTGCGCGGACCATTGCGATCGCCGCGCACATACGTTGATGAAATTTCTAAAGCACCATTGGGATGCCATCGTCTTGCTATTCCGTCAATTAAGCCTCCACAATAAGTTACTTCTTCTTTTAGAATACCATCCTGATGCCACTCTCTCCTGACGCCATCCAAGAGGCCGTGACTATATGGCTCTTCATGGCAAATCTGGCCATTTTCATGCCAGCCCCTGCAGATTCCATGAAATTTGTCGTTTACAAGCGTATAGTGAAATTTTACCTTGCCGCTTTCATAGTAACCTGCCGCCTCACCTTTGGAATGGTTAAGATGATGATACTGCAAATTTCCTTTTAGCCAGGTATAATTCTCAACAGTTTCAGTCTGCGACATACTTCCATCCATTCGGCTCGTACTCCCTTTGCCTAATAACTTTATATGCTCCGGGCTCAAACATTACTGCTTTGTGTTCAGGATGGTTGAGGGTCGACGTTTCATTTTCTTCAACTTTAAAATAAAGAGTACCGTCTTGCTCGTACACGTCTCCCAAGTCAAGCTCATGCATGTGTCCGGTTGCTTCTCCTTCAGCTAAGATCCGGTTTTTCTGCTTAACTGCGTCTTGTGGAATTTTATTTACCCTTACGATCAACAGATCTCCTTGTCTCCACATACAAACCTCCTTTTAAAAACGCTTCGAGGACGCCTTGGGCTCTGCTGAATTTTCTTCCTCTTTGAAATCTTTCCAGCTTTCCAGGTTGAATATTTGATGCGGCTCTTTACAATAAAACGCATGGAATTCCCCAAATACGTCTTTTGCGTATTTGCCGACATAAACGGCTTCGAGAACCAATACAACATGACCGCTATCTTCATCCAGAAAATAAACGATTCTGGAAAGCGTCATAGCTTTATTCGCTTCATTAATAAAAATATCCAGCGCGGAATTTGCTTTCCGTGAAGTCTGAATGAATGCCCGGAACAGTACCGTATTTTTAGAAGTTTCAAAAAAATGGATGTTGTAATACGTCCCATGTTTTGCATAATATCGCGCCCTTGCTTCTTCCAAATCTGGTTCCTTTTTCTCAATCGTATAGCCTAAAAATTCAAGATGCTTTCTTATTTTCTCTGGAGTCGCACTCACCGTGTTAAATTCTCTCTTTGCGCCCATATTCTTTCCTTTCCTTAATAACCGGTTCTTGTAAAATCTCTCTACCGTTTATCATTAAGTATACAAAGGCACGCGACAAGGTTATGTCGCCATAAAAATAATAAACCTCCGCCTATTTTCTAAGCGAAGGTTTTAATTATTTTAAGTGCCGGATTTAGCCCCTCGAACGCGACACTGAACTTCAAACGTTAACTGCTAAAATGTTACTGACTTATAGTTTCTTTTTAAGGTATTCCTGCACCATCTTTCTTATTCTTATTTTTAGTTCTTTGGGCTGAAGGACCTCAATATCCGGAATCCAATGCATAATTGTGTGGAGAATCTCTTCATATTGGCTAACTTTTGTTTCAAGAACAAGTGAGCCATCCTTGCCCTGCTTTGTGATCTTTTGAAGCGGAAAATAAACCTTTTGTTTAAAAAAATGGGCTGCGTCTTTATCGACCTTGAGCACCGCCTTTTTGTCCCGTTTTTCCGAGAACCAGATATTGACGCTCTGCTCCAGCATTTTCATCAGGTTCTTGGGAGGCTCAAAATATTTATTAAGCACGCGGACATCTTTCATTCGTTCGATCCTGAGCTTTAAAACTACACTCCTACCCTCGACCTTAGTCAGAAGATACCAGAACCCGTCAAAGTAAATGATCTTAAGCGGCTCAGCCGTGTATTTGCGCTCCTGATTTGCGAGTGTCAAGTAAACGATCTCAAGCTTTTGGCTCGCGTCGATAGCGGATTCTATTTTTTTAACGAAAGGCAAGCTCTTGTCCAGCTTGACGCCTTCCGGGACCTTCATGTAAAACGGTGAATCGTATCCTTTTTGCAGAACCTTCTGCATGATGGTCAAAAAAGAATTCTTAAAGTTGCCACCAAGGGTCTTAGCGATCTCATAGAGAAATGACAAAAGGGACGCTTCTTCGCTGCTAATCTTCATCTGTTTTAAGGAAAAACCCTCCTGAAAAGCGTAGAGCCCTTTTTCAGGCGAAACCAATGGAAATCCAGCAGCGCCAAGAAGCTCAATGTCCCTTTGGATCGTGCGCAGAGAGACATTGAAGTCCCTAGAAAGTTCCGAGGAAGAGAACTGCTTGTTGGCGTCTAGCTTGTTGAGTATGGAAACAATGCGGAAGATCTTTTTATCGTAATCTTTGTTCCTAGGGAGCATGGTCACGAGCCTATCTTAAAACGACCTTGCGACAACGTTGTGTCGCGTTGGTTATCAAAACAGATCTTTTTTAGTCTTTACTGACTGCTGATCGACCTATAAGAATATTGCAAATCACCAAAAAATTTCCTGGCTTGGGCCTGGGTTGCAGAACAAAAAACTCCTAAGAACGTTTTTGCCCTCGTAGAAGCTACATAATACTTTCGCATTAATAGCGCCTTCTCCCCGGCAGTATCCATTTCTCTCCCGTTAACGTAGACAAGAAAAACAGAATCAAAGCCAAGGCCTTTTACTGTATTTAGGCTTAAGAGGACAACCTGGCGATTAAGATCAATCTCTTCAAAACAAAAAGGCTTCCATTTGTACAAAAAGACGTTTTGCTGCCCTAGTCTTTTTGATAAAGCTTCAAAAGCCCTATTTCCATAGATAATCTTTTTTAAAACGACACCGACCTTTTTTTCGGGATTATCATTAACATATTTTACAACAATATCCCAAATCGACTCCCAGCTATATTCATCAAAGCCAGGCTTATAATAAACAATCGGACTTGTTCCTGGGGTATTTTGACAGTTCATGCGCGTATCGAATTCCTCATCCGAAGAAAATTTTGACGCAATCTCATAAATAGATTTTGGATTTCTGAAATTCGTTTCCAAGCGCACAGCATCACTCTCGGCAATTCCCAATAGATCGAGGAGGTCTGCTGTCTTTTCCTTTGCCCTTTGAACAATATCAAAATCTCTCTTTTTATCATCATCCTCCTCTAGGTTAGACCAAATATCTTGACCTGGATCGAAAAGAATCATTATGCGCTTTGATATCTTCTTTAGAATTCTCAAAAGTTCATGCGGAAAATCCTGGCCCTCATCAACAACAACATAGTCATAACAATAATCCACATGCTCAAAGTCTTTGGATATCTTGTCCCAATCAAGTTGAAATTTGTCCGAGCCAATGTGTGGGATATCTTTTTGATGAAAAAAATTCTTATAAAAGAATCCCATCCATGAATGATATGTTTTAGCATCGAAAGGAAAATTACCTTGATCTAAATTAAATAATTGCCTTAATGGTCTGTTGTAGACCAGCAAAAGAACTCGATCATATTTAACGGATGCTTGTTTGGCGCGGATAGAGGCCATCAGGGTTTTTCCTGATCCAGGTCCGCCGATCACAGCCCCATTTTGGTCAAGGGGGATTTTGAGAATTTTATTCTGAAGAGCGTCATCGATTCCATTCTTAAAATATTGGGAAAGGATTACCGGCGCCTGACTTGACCTACATAAATCGCACAAATACATCCCACAAGAGGAATCCCAGGAAATAGAGCGTACGCTTGGTTTTGAGAAAAGAGTGTTCTGACATCGATCACATTTCATAAAATCATGATAACGCTTTTAAAAGATTAATTTCAATAATTTCTTAAGACTGAATTCAAAGGTAATCAAAGCCAAGCGCTTAAATAAAAAACCTCCGAAGTCTTTCGACCACGAAGGTTTGATTTCTTTTAGGGTCCCGGATTCCCCCTTCAAACTCGGGACAAGTAAATTGTTAACTTAACATTACGCTTTTTAAAGTATTTTGTCAAGCAGAGATCTGCGGGTTGTCTAGACGCGATCTTCGTCATGCAATTCCTGTATAAAAGGTTTTTCCTGCCACCCATCTTTAAAAATTCTTACACGACGCACTTGTTCCCCTACCTTGAGAAGCTTTTGAACTGTTCCTTCATCCAGACTCATTATGGTGTCATGATCGGCAGATAATATATTCTTCCCCTTATATTGGAATCTTGTATCCTTTTTATCTTTTCCATGAGCTATCGCAACTCTCATCTCGTTCAGCTTGGCAAGAGCTTTAAATAAATCATCATCAATAACTTTTGATTTCCGTAAAGCATTTGCTTTTTTTAGCAAATCGAGATCATCTAATAAATGTATCTGCAATAAAATCCCCCTGGCCAGATCAGCTGCAAAAAAATATTGAAATAAGCTGCTTAGCAGAAAGTCTGCAGTATTATGAATCATCATTATCGCCATGGCTCTTTTTGCTTCTTCTGGGGACAAGCCGGCGCCTTCAGCCAAGCCTTCAAGAAGATTATTAAAAAGAATGGCTTCTAATAATTTAGCCTTATTATCTTCATTGGGATGTGAATTTTTCTCATTTTTCATAGAAACTATATTTCTTAATTCAGATGTATTATGTTTCATAATACTATCATAAATTAAATGAGTCAAGAAACAGCAGACACAAGATAATTCTACAGACATCTATCTAACAAGAGATAAAACTAAAATAATCTGACGAGTATTTCGCATTAAAGGGAAGATTTTTTCTATGTCAAGTAGTTGCACGGAATGAGGATTGGAATAAAAAAGGACATGCCCTCTCCATGTGCCAGATTTGTGCCAACTATTGGTCAAAATTCATCAAAATTGGTAGTAATTGGTCGTAATTGAAGACTTGGCGGTAGGCAACAAAAAACCCGCTTCTCTCGACGAGAAACGGGTCTTTGTATTGGTTGCGGGGGACCGATTTGAACGGTCGACCTTCAGGTTATGAGCCTGACGAGCTTCCGGGCTGCTCTACCCCGCGAATTTTCTGGAAAAGACACTAAGGAATTCGCGAGACGCTTTTAATGCTGCGCGTTAAAAGCAGCCCCGCTCATTACCAAAGTTTATATGATCACGAGACGTCTCACCTTCCCTAAAATATTTTAAGGTTAGTTGAGTCAGCCCCGTTCATCTTTCCAAAATTTTTAAAGAACAAACCTGACAAATCTATTGTTGCGCTCTTATTTTTCCGGTACGACCCGATAGATCACTTCGCCTTTTTTGATAACGCCCATCTCTTCGCGGATAACTTTTTCTTGATACTCCGGGTCATTTTCAAGGCGGCGCTCTTCTTCCAAAAGCCGTTCACGGTCTTGCGTAAGCTGCGCGATCTGCTTTTCATACTGATCGTTTTTATACCGCAGATCCTGCATCTTCGTATACGACGGCAAGAAAAGAACAAGGATAACGATCGCTACACCAAAAAGCCAAAGAGCATTACGTTTCATAGTTAATTCAAAATTTAAAATTCAAAAGTCACAGCGAAAATGAGAAGATCGATCTTAAATTTTGACTTTTGAGCTTTGAATTTATTTACCAGATCTTTCCCCACAGAGAACCAGCGTACACTGCTTTGCTGCCGAGCTCTTCTTCGATGCGTAACAACTCGTTGTACTTGCAAAGCCTATCTGTGCGTGACAGCGATCCGGTCTTGATCTGACCAACGTTGGTGGCAACCGCTAAATGCGCGATCGTCACATCTTCTGTTTCGCCGGAACGATGAGAAATGATGGACGTATATTTATTCTTTTTGGCGAGATTGATCGTGTCCAATGTTTCCGAAAGGCTTCCGATCTGATTGACCTTGACCAAAATAGAATTAGCGACTTTTTTGTTAATGCCTTCCTGCAGGCGCTTGACGTTGGTAACAAAAAGGTCATCACCGACGATCTGCACGCTGCCGCCGATCTTGGCGGTCAAATTCTGCCAGCCACTCCAATCGTTTTCTTCTAAACCATCTTCAATAGAAATGATCGGATACTGCTTTACAAGGCTTGCATAAATATCGATCATTTCGTCAGAGCTAATTTGCTTGCCATCAAAGCTGTACGCGCCATCTTTATAAAAAGAGGTTGAGGCCGGATCAAGAGCAATAAAAACGTCCTTGTCTTCTTTGTATCCAGCCTTACGAATAGCTTCGATGATCAGCTGCAAAGCTTCTTCGTTCTTACCAAGGCTCGGAGCAAATCCACCCTCATCCCCAACAGAGGTGGAAAGTTTCTTGGACTTTAAAATACTTTTAAGATTGTGAAAAACTTCGGTAGCCATGCGCAACGCTTCTTTAAAGGACGGCGCGCCTAACGGAGCGATCATGAACTCTTGAATATCAAGATTATTATCGGCGTGCATGCCACCGTTAAGGATATTCATCAAAGGAACAGGAAGGATCTTGGCTTCTTTGCCGCCTAAATACGCATACAACGGAACCTTTTTGTCTAGCGCATCAGCTTTAGCGACAGCCATGGAAACACCTAAGATCGCATTGGCACCCAGCTTACCTTTATTATCGGTTCCATCAAGCTTGATCAGGATCTGATCAACAGCCTTGAAGTCAGCCTGCTGGCCGACAACCTTTTCGGCCATGACCGTGTTGACATTATTCACGGCCTTGCTAACGCCCTTGCCCATATAACGGGACTTGTCGCCATCGCGAAGTTCCACAGCCTCATGTTCACCCGTGGAAGCTCCCGAAGGAACAGCCGCGCGGCCCATGATGCCGGAATCTAAATAAACATCAACCTCAACCGTTGGATTTCCTCTGGAATCAAGGATCTCACGCCCATGAATTTTAGTGATCTTTGCCATGTGACACTCCTATAGATTAAAAAAGTAACACTGCGTACAAAAGCCCTAAATCCTAAGAAGCTCTAAAATCCAAATCTTGAACCTTGGATACCCCATTTCTGGAATTATTTAGAACTTCTTTTTAGGATTTGGAAAATCAAAAGTTGCTGTCCAAGATATCATATATCCTTATCAAAGTCAAGGAGTATCAAGACGGCAAAACCCACCCGAAAAGCCTCATCAGGCAATTGACTTAGGGTATGGGATATGTTATGTTTAAAAAGTACGTTAGACCCAAATTTTGGGCTTAACCCTTCAACTTAAAGGACCGCCATGAAACCACTGGATCGTTTCTTTCTTTTCCTCAAGCTTTATTGGACCAATATCCTTATTATCTTTCTTCTGAGCGTTGTTGCGGCCCTCACCGTGTGGATGATCTACTACGGCGTGGGAAGCTTTTTAACCATGGAGCCTTTTGGCAAACGGCAGCTGATGGCCATGATGGGGCTTTATTTCATCATGTTCTTAATTGTCGGTGTTATCCAATCCCTGATCTTTGGTTTTGTGAACATGTATTTTGTGGCCGGCGGCGGATTTGAGCGCATGGGTCAAAAACGTATTTCCACGGCCAAGGTCAATATCAAATGGGATCAGGTCATCGGCATGGAGGGTGCTAAGCGGGAAGCCTGGGAGATCGTCAAACTTCTTAAAGACCGTCAAATGGTCCAAGCCATTGGCGGAAAGATCGTTAAAGGAACCTTGATGGTCGGGCCTCCGGGCTGCGGCAAAACGTATCTGGCCAAAGCCATCGCCACCGAAGCGGACCTTCCCTTCTTGCCGACGGTAGGCAGTGAATTTGTCGGCATCTTTGTCGGCACCGGCACGGAGCGCATGAAATCTCTTTTTAAGGAAGCCCGGGCATTAGCGCAAATGTACGGCGGATGCATTATTTTCATCGATGAAATCGATTCTTTTGCCCGGCCGCGCATGGCGGAGATGGGTTTTGGCGCAGGGATGTCGCACAATTCGACGATCAATCAATTCCTCACAGAGCTCGACGGCCTTCGCCAGCATGAAAACAACATCGCGGTATTGGCCGCCACCAACGTCTCGGAAGATGAGCTAGACCCGGCGATCATGCGTGCTGGACGTTTTGACCGCAAGATCCACGTCTCTCTTCCCAACCTGAAAGAGCGCGAACAACTCTTTTCATTCTATCTAAAAAAAGTGGAACACGATGAAAGTATCCGCCCGGACATCTTAGCCAAGAAAGCTGTCTGGTTCTCTCCATCGGACATTGATAATTTGGTGCGCGAGGCAACGATCATTTCGCTGCGTCAAGGCACGCGCAAGGTCAACATGAAAGATCTTTCGGAAGCCTATGACCGTGTTCTGTTCGGATTGCGCTCTAACATCACGCTGACGGACAATGAAAAACGCTGGACCGCCTATCATGAAGCCGGCCACGCGGTCATCG
>Ga0172367_10000815_pt1 | contig 46821 bp, 43 predicted proteins | sample Lak10m_FD_114542 | JGI IMG/M metagenome (GOLD analysis project Ga0172367, IMG submission 114542) | Freshwater microbial communities from Kabuno Bay, South-Kivu, Congo - kab_022012_10m | ecosystem: Environmental > Aquatic > Freshwater > Lake | place: Democratic Republic of the Congo: South-Kivu...
AATAGATGGAAAATACCATGCCGATCTAATATTAGAGAAGCTAAAAAAAAATATTGAATATCAAAAAAAGGAAAATAATCTGGTAGCAAAACTGGCTATCATTCTAGTCGGCTCAGATCCTGCGAGTGCTATTTACGTTAGAAATAAGATTAGTGCTGCAAGAAAAATAGGTATAGATACTGAATTGAAGAACTTTGAAGAGAATATTAGCGAAAAAACTTTACTCGGTGAAATTTTGCGGATGAATTTGGATAATTCAATTTCAGGTATAATAGTCCAGCTGCCGTTGCCTAAGCAGATTTCCAAGGAAAAAGTAATAAATGCTATTGATCCTGCTAAGGATGTAGATGGGTTTCACCCTTTTAATGTGGGTGTTTTAAATAGCGGTTATAGCGGTGGGTTTATACCATGTACGGCAAGAGGCTGTCTTGAGCTTATTAAACTTACCCAGATTAACCTAGAGGGTAAAAATGTAGCGATTGTTGGTCGTTCAAATATCGTTGGTAGGCCGTTAGCGGCATTATTAAACAGAGAAGATGCTACTGTTACTTTATGCCATTCCAAAACAACAAATCTAGCTAGCATTACTTCTAATGCTGATATAGTTGTTACTGCAATTGGTAAGCCGCAGTTTTTTTCCTCGGAATATTTTTCAGAGAAAGCTATAGTAATTGATGTCGGGATAAATAGAATTAGATTGGAAGCTAATTATAAATTAGTTGGTGATGTTGCGTTTGAATCAGTAAAAAATAAAGTAAGCTATATCACACCTGTTCCCGGAGGAGTAGGACCGATGACTATTGCCTATTTACTTACCAACACATTTGAAGCTATGATGAGAAATAAGAACAAAAGCATTAAGTAAAGCAATAATGGATGAAAGATTTATCTCAAACCTCAAGGATATAATTATTGAAGCTGGTAAAATATCTATAAGTTTAAGAGACGAAGGGCTAATAGTTAAACGTAAAAAAGACAGTTCTCCTGTTACTAATGCTGATATAGAAATTAGTAATTTTATTTATTCAGAATTAACAAAATTAGATCAAGCAATACCTATCATATGTGAAGAACAACCGTTGAAAGATGTGGTAGGTAAAGAAATGATTTGGCTTGTAGATCCAATTGACGGAACTAGAAGTTATATAAAAGGTATGGATAGTTTTACAGTTAATATTGCTCTGATTATCCATCAAGTTCCTATAATTGGTCTAATTTATCAACCAACTTCCAGAAAGCTATATTTTACAAATCATAAGGAAGAGTTTTGTTTGGAGAAAAATGGAAATATTGTGGAAATATTAAGAAGAGAAGATAAAAACTTTATTGCCGTAGTTAGTTCTAGAAATTTTAACTATAAAACTGAAAAATATATTCAGGATAAAGGTTTTTCGGAAGTAATTAGCATACCAAGTTCTATAAAACTTTGTATGATTGCTGAGGGTTCTGTAGATGTGTATCCTAAATTTGGTTCAACAATGGAATGGGATACTGCAGCCGGTCATGCTCTTATAAGGGCGGCGGGAGGTACAGTAATAGATAATAATACCGGTAAAACTTTATTATATAACACAAAAAATCACTTTAAAAATCCTGACTTTATAGCATTCAATCAGAAATATAGATATCTTGATAACTAGAAAGATTTAAGTTTAGTCCTTATCCTGTGCTAGGCATAAATAAGGACTACTATTAGATATTAAAATCAGGTATTACTGTACCGACTATCTTAGGGAATGTTTAACGTGCTAATTTAAAAATTATATTTAAAACCAATAGAAATTACTGGGAAGAATTTTAGATATTTTTTAACGCGTTTAAGAGCGGCATTAGCATCACGATTCAAGTCATCAATTGTGCTTTGCTGCTGAGCTGCATAACCAGTGGCAGAAACTTTTATTTTTTCTTTGCCTTGGTACATTATTCCCGCTTCTGCGTTAAAACTCCAAGATTTATTGTTAATAAAAGAGCTATCATATCCAATAGCAAATATAGGAGCAATTTTATTGGTCATAGTTAATTTTGCTTTAACCGTACCTAGGCTAGCTGGTTGATAGGTGGTATTATATATTGTTACTGGCTTATTAGGTGTTGCGGTAGCAGTAACTTTGTTATCATTATAAGCAATACCTGCAGAAATACGGAAACCAGATTCTGGAAATGGATGATAATCAAGCAGTAATGGAACTGTTAATAGATTCAACTTTCCTTTATAGTCTAGCGAACCTTTTTTCATTGAGTGTTTGTAATAGAAGTAATTAGTTGCTATGCGCCCATATAGATTCTCAGTAAATGGTGTTCTTCCTTCAAGACTGAATCCAGTTGTGCCAACATTAGCACCAATAGCCAGTTTGCTTTTTGTCATATTATCAGCATAGCTAGTAGTACTAATGAAACTAGAAATTGCCAGTATACTAAAGGTGTTCAATAATTTTTTTTCCATAATTTTTACTTTTTCTATATAATTTTGTTATCAATCAAATAGCGTTTGAGTTGAAAGATTGTTGAAGGTTAGCAATATAAAAAATAAGCTAAAAATAATCAACAATTTTACTACTTGCTCCTCAAACTTCTTATCTCTATTGTGATAATTTTGCTTCAAATTGTTTAAAAAAATTAATTATTTACAATCAAGGTGATTAAATTATACCAATAGTTTAATCGCTGAATTAGGAGGACATAAGAATAGAATGGCTAAATACTATTATTTAACCTAAAATATAAACTAATTTTAAATAGATATTTCTAGATGGTAGAGCTAAAAAGGCAGCTAAGTATAAACTCAAATAACTATTTATCTGTTTTAGAAATTATAAATTCTAAAAACCATAAAGCTAGGTTAGTTGGTGGTGTAGTCCGAGATGCTATTCTAGGCATAGAATCCCAGGATGTTGATATTATAACTACAATGTTGCCAGAAGAGCTAATAAAAGTTTTTAGATCGTTAGGGCATAAGGCAATTCCAACAGGTATTAAATTTGGTACTGTTTCTATATTATATGATGGAGAGCTATTTGAAGTAACGACTTTAAGAAAAGATATAAGCTCGGATGGTAGACATGCTAAAGTTGAATATACTAAAGATTTCTACATTGATGCGCTTCGCAGGGATTTTACAATTAATGCGCTAAGTTATTGTCCGTTTGAAGAGAAGGTATATGATTATTTCAATGGTATTGAAAACTTAACATTAGGGTGTGTAAAGTTTATAGGTGACCCAGAGTTACGCATTCAAGAAGATTATTTGAGAATATTACGCTTTTTTAGGTTTTTTGGCAAATTTGGCAAAAAGATGGATCAAAATAGCCTAGAGGCTTGTATAAAATATAGGTCTTTTATAAAAAAATTATCTAGAGAAAGAATAAAATCAGAACTTAATTTGATTCTCAGCTTGTCAAATTACTGTGATATAATTGGTTTAATGAATGATTGCTCTATTTTACAGGAAGTTCTTCCAATATCTCATATTTTAGGCCTTGAAAAATTTGTGATTGACAAAGAGATAGCAAAAAGATTAGATGTATTATTGAGTAATGAAACTAAATATGCTTTATTGTTTGCTCTAGGTAATAATGGTATTAGTTATACCCAGTTAATTAACTTAAAATTTTCTAGAGCTGAAGCTCGCCATATTGATAAATTATTGGCTATAAAGGATGACAATATAGAGGAAAGTTTTTTAAAAAAAATATGGGTCGAGAATGATAATTTTGCGCAGTTTTTTATTTTTTTAGCGGCGTTATGTGAAGAAAAAGAAAAGATTGAAAATGTATTTTTACAGTTGCAAAACCAGCCAAAACAGCTTTTTCCAATTAATGGAGGGGACATTGCAGCTCTTGGAATTAGCCCTGTCGAAAGAGGAAGAGAACTTAGATATTTAAAAGAAAAATGGATCAAAAGTAATTTTGAATTAACAAAGCACAATTTAATTAAGATGTTGAAGCAAAAAAATGAAAAGTAAAATAAAATGGTTAATAGCTCTAATAATAATTTTTTCTGGCAGGACTTTTGTATATGCTAACCCAAATATTGTAGTGACTATAACTCCGATAGCAAGTCTTGTTTCCATGCTGACAAAAGATAAAGCTGATATTACAGTGTTGGATAAAGCAGGGGGTTGCCCACATCATCATCATGCTAAACCAAGTGATAAATTAGCAATAGATAATTCTGACATGATTATTTACATTGATGAGGATTTTGATAGTTTTATCTCTCCGTTACTTTCTAATTACCGTGGCAAAAAAGTGAGGATTAGTGAGTTTGATTCTATTGATTTTAAGAGTATCGAAGGGGGAGTTAATTGGCATTTTTGGCTCGATTTAAAAAATGCTAAAGAGCTTCAAAAACAACTCGCAGCAATTATTATCCAGGCTTTTCCTGAAATAAAACCCAACGTTCAGGAAAATTTAAAAGAAGCATTAATTAAAATTGATGAACTTGATAAATTAAAAAAGTATAAACTATCAAACCTTGCCTCTGTAGCGTTACTAAGTGATAGTTTGGAACATTTTTTTAAATCCATAAAAAATTCGCAATTGCATATTTTTCAAACGTCCAACACTAGCTTAAAAAATATGAAAAAATTGGATGATGCGCTAAGCTCTGATAATATAAAATGTATAATATTAGAAATTGATCAGAATGCTGAATTATATAAAAAATATAACAAAATAATTGTTCAATTTGATAGTGAAAACTGGACTTTAAACGAAAATTTGGGGGCGGTTGACGGAATATTTATTGATAAATATTCTAAAATGATTAATCAATTAAATGTATGTAAATAGATTATTATTACTAGGTAGGAATAAAGTTATTAATGATGATTAGGGAAATTTTAATTATTGTGGCGTATGATTAATAGACTGAGGTTTTTCATACATAAAGTTTTTAACAAGAAAGACATTGATAATGCTTTAAAGTTGCTTGCTTCTTATCAAGAAGGTGTAGTTTCTTTTAATGCTGATAAAACAGCCGAGTTATGTAAGATAGCAGAGCTTATAAAAAAATATCCGGAATTGTTTATAGATAGGGGGGGATATCTTATAGGGTTTGCTGATTATTACCTGGAAAATTATCAAGATGTTAATGGTGCGGACTTACCATCAAGCATTGTGGCTGAATGTTTAATATTAAGGTCAGATATAAATGGTATCAGTCCAGGTAAATTATTACAAACTTTGGCTGAAAATATAGCTATTAATAAAGCAAGAAGCTTGTCCGTAGGGAAGCCGAAAACTGCTTTTGTTATAACTAAAAGTATTAGCCTTGTAGTCAATAATGTGCCTAGTGGCATTGTAAAATTAAAAGATGGAATACAAAAATTTCTTTCGGTATCAAAAAATGCTGAAGAGGTTACAAATGTTTTTCTAGACAAATACTCCCCTTTATTTGCTGTTTTGGGAAAGGACGAATCATTAGAGGCAATTAAGCAGGATATGGCAATAATAATTGGGCATGGCAGTCAAAGGGTAGCGGGGCATAAAAATCAGGCTGGAAGGTATCTTGAGTTACAAGTATTTGAACGATAAGTTAAAAATAAGATAACTAATTATATCCAGAGTAATGCTTTAGATGTTCCTGAAGCACAAGAGTATTTAGTGAATAACTCTATAAAAGCAGCAGAGTATTTACGCTCAGATTATTTAACAGGTATGGATAGAGGTTTAAAATCCGCTGATATTGAAAAAAGATTAACAAAAATAGATGAAGTGATAAATCTTATAAAGAAAGGCAAGAATACTGCGGTTATTGGGTCTAAGATTATAGGGAAAATAAAGGAAATAGTTGAATCACATCCTTCTTTGTTGCGTAAAGGACCTTCAATTGATGATACATAAGCTTATAGCTTGTAATTATTCTTTAAGTGTATTGTTTAGATAAATATTTTTGGCTTTCTAGTAAATTTAATCGGTTTTTAAGAGAATAAGCCCTACATATTTCTTGAGTTTAAACGTTAAATATAATACTCTATCGAGCATATAAGCATATAGAGTATTATTGGTTATGTTCCAAACATTAACTCAAAACCTTACTAAAATTTTTGATAAGATTAAAGGCGCTGGAGCGCTAACTGAGGCTCATATTGATTCAGCCATGCGGGATATCAGAATTGCCTTACTAGAGGCAGATGTTGCTTTGCCGGTGGTAAGAGCGTTTATTTCAGAGGTATCAGAAAAAGCTAAGGGGGTAGAGGTAGTCAAATCTGTTTCTCCCGCTCAGATGGTTATTAAGATCATTAACGATGAAATGATTCGGTTGCTCCAGCCAGATGAAAATGAATCAAAAATAAATTTACAAAGTGTTCCGCCGGTAAACTTACTTATTGTAGGTTTGCAAGGTAGCGGTAAAACAACTGCGAGTGCAAAGCTTGCTTTAAAGCTTAAAAGTACAGGGAAAAAAGTTTTACTTGTATCCTTGGATACTTACAGACCGGCAGCACAAGATCAGCTAGAAATACTAGCAAAATCAATAGAGGTAGATTCTCTACCGATTATAAAAGAGCAGTTGCCTATTGCTATTACTGAGCGAGCCATAACCGCTGCAAAATTATCGGGATATGATGTAGTAATATACGATACAGCTGGTAGGCTTCATATAGATGATGATATGATAAATGAAGCAATAAAGGTTAAAAGCTTGGTAAAGCCAACTGAAACTTTTCTGGTCATGGATGCAATGATTGGTCAAGATGCAGTTAATGTTGCTTCTAACTTTAATCATAAGCTGGATATTACTGGTGTTATTCTATCTAGGATTGATGGTGATTCAAAGGGTGGAGCAGCTTTAAGTGTACGCTATATTACTGGAAAACCGATTAAATTCTTAAGTACTGGAGAAAAACCAGATGAGTTTGAAGAATTTGATGCTAAAAGAATAGCATCACGTATATTAGATATGGGTGATGTTGTATCGTTTGTTGAAAGGGCAGCGAGCGTTATTGATCGTAGCGAAGCAGAAAAAACTGCTGCTAAATTAAAGAAAGGGCAGTTTGATTTAGATGATTATATATCTCAGATTAAAATGATTAAGAAAATGGGAGGCCTTGGGAGTATGATGAATTTCCTTCCTGGAATATCTAAATTATCTGATAAAATAGGAGATCTAAGTTCGGGAGAAAAAGCACTAGTAAGTCAGATGGCAATAGTTAATTCAATGACAAAAAAAGAACGAAAAAATCCAGATATTCTTAATGCCTCAAGAAAAAAAAGGGTAGCAACCGGTTCTGGAACTACAGTGCAGCAAGTCAATATCCTCCTTAAACAATTTAAACAGATTAGTACTACAATGAAAAAGGTATCAAGGATGAATCCTAAAACCCTACTTCGTAGTGGAATTGGAAAACTTTTTTCTTGACTGTTTTTAGAAACAAACCTAGAATAACGCTGTTAAAATATGAAGTTTATGTTGGATATTAGGTAATAAAAATGAGTAAAGGAAAAGCAAAAATAGCTTCCAAAAATAACCCAGAAGGCAGGGGGCAAGCGAAAGAATATTTTCATAATGGTAAAAAAATTAAGCCGGTAAAATTAGTGTTAGGCAGAAGATCTTACTTTGCTGCTGAGTATGAGGAATCAGGAGATTTGGTAGTTGGTGTCGATGGGAATGCCTTACCGTGGGCAAGCGCAAAACATAGCTGCTAATTTTAGCATTTTTAGCGTAATTATGGAACTCTCGGCTGTATTATTAAAAGTGCTGTCTTGTCCTGTTACAGGTAATAGTCTTGTTTATGATAGAGAGGCTAACCTACTTGTAAATAAAAAAGATGGCCTTTCTTATCCCATTGTTGATGGAATACCTATCCTCCTTGCCTCAGAAGCAAGAAAAGTTTAATTAATATCCTGTGGATGTCCTTTAAGCATTAGCTAGATAATTGTGTCTTACTAGAATCATTAAAACCATGAGGAGTGTGATGATAGTATAACTTATTTTATAAATATTGATCTCTTTCTTTCTGGGAACTGGACTTTCTTGTATGGCGTGTTTGTTCGGGCGTTGTTTTGCTGGGATGGGGGGTATTATGGCTCAGATTCTCTCGGATAGAGCTGACCGACATGGCTAAATTCTCCTTTTTTGAGTGCTTGTCAATTGTTGCCGTAATATTTGAGTGTTTATCTATCCTAATCTTATCTGGGTAATTAAATTCAGAGAATGGGTCATGAGCTCTTCCTACATCCTTGATAAGGCTTGTAAGTTTTTTAGCCCTCTTGCAAAAATATTGTTATAAACACCTATTGCTTTTTCTGTTTGAGAAACTTGTTCCTTATATTCTTGAAATTTAGTTTTTTTTTGCGCAGGCGACATGGTCCAGTAATCTTTATCCGTAGTCAATTTTTGGAGGGCCATTGCCTGTATTCGCTGAGTTCTGGTTGCTTGCCTTAACTCTCTTATATTATTGTAACCCGGGGTATCGCTTTTATCTCGTTCTTGGTCTATTTGAGTTTTTAACTGTTTCTGTACAGTACGGATAGACATGTTGTGCCTACTTTCTGTTGCAAGAGATAAAATGAAAGAGCCTATGGCTTTTACAATATTAACCCCTCTTGTAGCAATAGCCTCTAGAACAGTTGAAACAATACTTAGTCCTTGTTTAAAAAAAGCTTTGCCTATGTCTTTGGCCACTTCCACCTTTGCTGAACTCTGAGTGGTGTATCTTTTTTCAACAGATTTTTTGCCGGTAGTTATAGGTTCGTACAATTCACCTTTCAATATTTCATTTAGGCTTGGATCTAATTTAAATATCTGATCTTCTATACTTTTTGCTGTTCTATTTTTTACTAATAATTGATTTTCTTTTTGCAGTTGCCTGGTAGCTCTTGTCCTGACAGTATCCATTACCACCCCTATGGCTACAGTCGTTAATCCAATTACACCTATAGCAGTGGCAATAGCAGGACTTGCGGGACTTGCAAGCCCTGCTATTGTTAAAGATGCTAGAACTATAGAGGTTACTCTAGATACTGCAACTCCTGTGCCAATTGTAAAAACTTTGCCTGGTTTAGTATTTTCAAATTTTTCCCATTTTTTGTTAGCTTTATCTGATAGTTTAAAGATTGTGGTAACAAATTTTGAATCCAAGATTCTTTGAAACCAGGATTTAGGGAGATCAACACTTTCTTCATTTGATTCTTTTAATTCTGGAGGAGAAGGGGGGATAAAAACTGATGCGGATCGAGGCCTTCCTTTAAGGGGTGTTTTTTTTGTATTATCTTCTGCCATCTTGATAATAATTTGGGATTACTCAACTAATTAAACCATTGTAAGAAATAAAAATAAATAATACAAGCCTTACTAGTTAAGTGCATTCAAAATTGAATATAAAAAATTTTATCTATAAGGTGTTAAATTTATTTGCATCAAAAATCTGTTACCCTATTATGCTCTTGGTAATTGTAACTTTTAAATTAAAAAGTAGTAAAATGAGAAAAGTTGTTATTTCAGGAATGGTGGGGAATGCACTTGAATGGTACGATTATGCATTATATGCACAATTTGCCTATATAATTGGCTTAAAATTTTTTCCAAAAACTGAATTTGTTGAAATCCTTACTTTTGCGTTGTTTGCAGCCGGATTTTTAGTGCGTCCTCTTGGAGGGGTGTTATTTGGTCAGATTGGGGATAGATTCGGCAGGAGAAGTGCATTGGTTATCGGCATTTTAATGATGGCAGTTCCCACTGCCGGTATCGGGTTGCTTCCGTCTTATGAGGTAATAGGTATTGCTGCGCCGATTATATTAGCAATTATTAGGTTGGTACAAGGGTTCTCTTTAGGAGGTGAATTTAGTGGTTGTATCGCCTATATAGTTGAACATTCCCCTGATAATAAGAGAGGACTAGCCGGTAGTGCGTCATTTGTTAGTATGTGTGTTGGTATGTTAATGGGTGTAGGGGTTGCTAATGGTTTTAGATATTTCTTAAATGAGAAAGACTTACTTGATTGGGGATGGAGAATACCTTTTATACTGGGACTAGTAATTGGATTAGTGGGATTATATATAAGATCCCATCTTGCTGAAAGCCCTATATATAAAGCAGCTAAAGAAGCCGGATATTTATCAAGGACACCTCTACGTGAAACTTTTACAAAACATTGGCGTCATTTACTATTAGCGATTGCTATCTATATAAACGTCACGGCCCCATTTTATACCACCACAGTTCTTATGGAACATATTGTGCAAAAAGTTGGTTATACTAAAGAACAGGGTTCTATAGTTTGTACTATTATTCTTATTACTATGACTCTAGTATTTCCAGTTTCTGCGTATATTTCTGATAAAATCGGTAGGAAGCCAGTGATTGTTACTGGTAGTATATTACTAATTCTTTGTATATATCCTATATTTGTAGCCCTTTCCTCAATGAATTATAACTACGCGATATTATCACAAATAATATTTGCGACTATAGTTGGGATTTATATGGGGCCAGTGCCGACTATATTGGTTGAATTATTTCCTACTCGGGTAAGGTTTACTGCTGTTGCTATTTCTTATAATTTAAGTGCTGCCATTTTCGGTGGTACAATTCCTATGATTGGTGCTGCTTTTTATAAAGCTACCGGCACTAACTTTGCCCTTGCTTATTATTTAACTGGATTAGCAATTTTCTGTTTATGCATCCTGTTCTTTTATAAAGAAACTTATAAGAATAATTTATCTGAGGACGTTATTCATGAGTAAATTTACTACAGAATTTGAGGTGCCTGGTGGACATAGCGCTGTCTTAATGCATTCTTGCTGTGCTCCTTGTTTTGGCCCATTAATAGAAAAAATGGCTAACTCGGGTATTGATCTCACCATCTTTTTTTATAACCCTAATATTCATCCAAAAAAGGAATATGAGATCCGGAAAAATGAAAATATACGTTTTGCAGAGAAGTTAGGTATCAATTTCATTGATGCGGATTATGATGTGCAAAACTGGTTTGCACGAGCCAAAGGTATGGAATATGAACCAGAACGTGGAATCAGATGTAGTATGTGTTTTGACATGCGTTTTATCAGAACTGCCCTTTATGCTTATGAAAATAATTTTAAAGTAATCACCTCTTCGCTTGGAATTTCAAGGTGGAAAGATATGGATCAGATAAATAAATCTGGAATTAAAGCAGTATCTTATTATCCAGGTATCACTTATTGGACTTATAATTGGCGCAAAGATGGTGGTAGTGCAAGGATGTATGAAATTGCCAAAGAGGAAGAGTTTTATAAACAAGAATATTGCGGATGTATATACTCGTTGCGTGATACAAATAACTGGCGCAAAAAAAATAACAGAGCTGAAATTTCAATTGGTGAAGAGTTTTACGGAGCTGACGAGGATCACGCTAAAAACTAACTGACAGACAATTAAATTGTTATACCTAAAAATCCCTTATGGGATTTATATTAGCTCTAGTTAATATCTTGCAAATTAAATTATGTTAAAAGGAAAGATTTCGGGAATGTTTGTTGACTTTTAAATAAAGAAAGATTAGACCTACTAGGTATTTATAGCTTATAAATACTGTTTTTAACAGTTTTATTTATACAAATGCCGAATCTTAAAAAAAAGCAGTTTTTATCTAGTCTTAAAGAGATTCTTTGGCCAATAGAACGTTCTGAATTAAAATTATTTATCCCAATGTCTTTTTTGATGTTGTGCATATTATTCAATTTTGGCGCATTACGTTCGATCAAAGATAGTTTGGTTGTACCAAATATTGGAGCAGAAGTTATTAGTTTTTTAAAACTATGGTTGGTGCTTCCTTCTACCATAATATTCACCTTAATTTATGTCAAACTCAGTAATATGTTTGATTATGAATATTTATTTTATTTAATAGTTTCCTTTTTCTTAGGATTCTTTTTAATCTTTACTTATGTCTTGTATCCAGATCAAGATTTTTATCACCCAAATTTGGAATATGCTCAAGGATTGGCTGAGGCCTATCCTAATTTTAAATGGTTTATTTTGATAGCGAGCAAGTGGAGTTATGCTCTGATGTACGTCTTTTGTGAATTGTGGAGTGCTGTTGTGATAAATTTGCTTTTCTGGCAGTATGCTAACAATATTTTTGATACTACTCTAGCGAAGAGATTTTATCCTATTTTAGGCATGGTAGGCAATATAGGGCTGATAATGGCAGGAAGCGTGCTCGTTACTTTTTCTAACATACCTTTTGGTGTGGATGGAGAAATTTTAGATAAGTATTCACTAAAGCAATCGAGTCTGGTACTACAACCGATTATGACAACTATAATTATTTCTGGTTGTGTAGCCATGGGGCTTTACAGATATATCAATAAATATCTAGTAAAAACTGATAAACTTGGTAACTTATTATCCCATACCCAAGATGACACAAGGACTAAATTATCGGTAATAGATAGTGTGAAGCTAATTTTAAGGTCTAAATATATCGGGTATATTGTCATTTTGCTTTTATGTTATGGGCTTGCGATTAATATTCTTGAAGGTCCTTGGAAGGCAAGAGTACGTGAACTTTATCCCAATACTGTCGACTATATTAATTTTATGGGTAGATTTAATATTTATATGGGGATATCGTGTGTGGTAGTTGCTTTAATTGGAAGTAATATTTTAAGGAAATTTAGCTGGCTTACTGCTGCTTTAATTACCCCTGGTATTATTGCCTGTACGGGAATTATATTTTTCGTTTTTGTAATTTATGCAAATGATATAGGGATGATAGGTAGCTATAGCCCGATATATCTGGCTGTAATAATTGGAGCTATTCAAAATATTTTAAGTAAATCGACAAAATATACTTTATTTGATTCAACAAAAGAAATGACGTATATACCTCTTTCTTTGGAACTTAGAACTAAAGGAAAGGCAGCTGTTGAGGTAATAGGTTTAAAGTTTGGTAAATCACTTGGGGCTTTCTCGCAGTCATTTATGTTTATTTTAATGCCAGCTTCTACTTTTGACTCAGTGACTGTCTATTTAATGGTAATTTTTGTATTAATAATAATTCTCTGGGTATTGGATGTTAGGAAGTTAAATAAAGAATATATAAAATTAAAAGGCAACAAGGAATGAGAATAGCAAAATATATATTAATTTTTTTAGTTGTTCTATTGGCCTGCTATTGTTCTTGTTGGTATTACATAATCAGTAATATAAGAAATGATATAAATGCCAGGTATGCTACGCAAAAAATTTATGTTAAAGCTTTGGTAAATACCGAAGAATATTTTATTACTTTTGATAAGGCTAGTATTACTGGATTTCCCTTTGATATGGCGTTGAATTTGCATGGGTGGAAAGAAGAAAGTAAAGGTGCTCTCATTTCTTACCATTCCCCTATAAAAATTGGCTATAGTTTTACTAATCAACACGCATATATTGCATATGACGGGGAAATTGATGCTGCATATAAGCCGTTAGCCAGTAGCTTTGGTGCTATATTAAAAATAAAAAATTATTTAATTAAGTTAGATATTCCGCTTACTAGAAAATTACTGTCTGCAATTTCTAAAATGACTGATTCAGGAGAGTTAGTCAATTATATTAAGGGTATTGAGGTTGCTACTGGAGGAGTCCAGATAACCGATAAACAGGAAAATGAGCTGTTCTCCGATAAAGAATATGAAAAATTAAACTTTACTTTTGTACCGGCAAAATATTACCTTACTCTGGAAGATTTACTAAATGAGATACCAAGTGAATATAAGGTTAACTATAGTGTTAAAACCAAACCGGTTAAATTTTCATTTAGGCCTATACCTGTCAGTTTACTTTATGGGTTTTTTAATTTACCTTCGGATTTTTCTGCTTCCGGTAAAGTTAAAATTAAAACTGAGGCTAAGAAAGCTGAAGAATTATTTTCAAATTTTAATGCTGAAGTGGAAGTTGCTTTTTCTGCCCCTAAAATTGATTTAAATTCTTTCAAACTGCTTTTTAAAACTGGTTTATCTCCTGAAAAACGTAAAGGTACTGCATTATCAATAGATAGTAAAATAAGATTAAAGGATAGTTTTTTTGAAGAATTATTTAAAAAATACGAAGCTATTAAACCTAGGGTTATTTCTACTCATGCCGGTCGCCTAGTAGATCAAGAAGTATCCTACATAATTAGCAATAAGGATATATTCAGGTTTAAAGATTTAGAAAATAGCGATTATTTTCTAAATCTAGATTTAGAAACTACAAATAACAGCAAGGGCCCGTTAGTGAAGTTAAATGATTTTAGTATCTATTCAGGGGAGTCTGGGTTTAAGTTAACATATCGATCACAATTTAATTACATGAATGGAACAAACTGGAAAGCAGATGGGGTGCTGTTAATTAAGAATTATCCGGTGGTAGTTGATTTTAATTCTAATTATATTCTTAGGTTTGGAGATTTTAGATTTTTAAGTGATCCAGCAAGAAACCTTTATATTGATGTTAATAAAGCATTTTTAAAACAGATATCAGATTATCCGACTTCCACTTCTAATGATCTTAGTTTTGATTATAGTATCAGTACAGATAATTGGTCAGAAGGAAAAATTGGTAGTTCAAAGATTGTCCAACTTCCGGAGCTATATAAAATTCTGCTATATAAGAAACTATTTAATGTAATTGATTTACACGGTGATATACTTATCCAAATAAAAAAATTACTACCGAATTTGGATGAAAACGAACCGGTATTTAAAAAGATATTAGCTCAAATTACTGAAAAAGATATTAAAAGGATTTTACCGCAACAAGGTGAAAAAAATATTAATGAAGGTGTTTTACAAAAAAATGACAAGAAAGCTACAAAAAATTTAGCTAAGTGAATAGTTCGCAATTATTGCACTATGTGCTACATGTATAAATCTTTAAATATTGTGAGATAATAAATTGGACTTAATAAAAGAAATTCATCAATTTTTACAATCAGAACTAAGCGAGATGAATAACTTAATCTTGGGTTGTCTCTCTGTCGAAGAAGAATTAATACAACTGATCGGTAATCATATCTCAAATTCAGGTGGTAAAAGAATAAGACCTGTACTTACGCTATTGTCTACCAAACTTTTTGATTGCGGGAGTGATAATGCAGTTAAGCTTGGTGCAGCTGTTGAATTTATTCATATGGCTACCTTATTGCATGATGATGTAGTAGATGGCAGTAAGATGCGTCGTTTTTTACCCACAGCTAATGTTATATGGGGTAATAAAGCGAGTATATTGGTAGGTGATTTCCTATTTAGTCAATCATTTAAATTAATAGTTGCCACCAGGTTACTCCCGGCTATGGACGTTTTATCGAAAGCGTGCGCAGTCGTCATAGAAGGTGAAGTATCGCAGCTTGCTAAACTCGAAGAGCGTAGGTTAATAACTGAAGAAGAGTATTTAAGAGTAATTAATGCAAAAACAGCGGTTCTTTTTGGAGCAGCATGTGAGGTTGGTGCTATTATAGCAAATCAATCTCCTAATTATTGTAATGCCATGAGAAATTTTGGCATGAAACTGGGAGAAATATTTCAAATAACAGACGATTTGCTAGATTATTTTACCCAAGGTGAAGTTAGAGGCAAGAATATAGGAGATGATTTTGCGGAAGGAAAGGTTACTTTACCGCTGATTTTCCTAGCTAGAAAACTTCCCAAGAATAAAAAAGAAAGATTAATGGAGTTAATAACTGCACATGAGCGTACATCTAAAGATTTCCACTGGGTTACTGATTTGTTAATCAGTTTTGATATAAAAAATGAAATTCTGGAATATTTGGAAGGGTTTAAAATATCTGCCTATAAGTGTCTTGAGGAGATCAATATTCAAAATGAAACTAGAGGATATTTGAAATCGTTAGTGAATTTTGCTGTAGAGCGCAGTTACTAATTAAGGTTGGTTAAAAAAATATATATGGATAGTATACTTATTAATGGAGGTAATGCTCTAAAAGGAAATATTACCATCAGTGGCTCTAAAAATGCTTCCTTGCCGATTATGGCAGCTGCGTTGCTAACGGATCACGAGCTGGAACTAGCTAATTTACCTATTTTATCTGATATTAACACCATGGAAGAACTGCTTGTAAGCCATGGGGCTAAAATTGCCAGAAAAATAGAAAGTAATGATAGCTTAAGCTTAAAAATTTCATGTTCTAATATCAATAATTACACAGCACCTTATGAAATAGTAAGAAAAATGCGAGCCTCTATTTGGGTTTTAGGTCCTCTTGTAGCTAAATATGGTGAGGCATTGGTTTCCCTCCCTGGAGGTTGCGCAATTGGTGCTAGGCAAGTTGATTTACATATTGCAGTCTTAGAAGCTATGGGAGTAGAGATAGAAATTTTGCAAGGATATATCCATGCTCATACTAGGAAACGTTTAAAAGCCTGCAATTTTGTATTTCCTAAAGTATCGGTTGGGGCTACTATTAATGCTATACTAGCTGCTTGTTTGGCAAGTGGTACTACCCATTTATCAAACTGCGCTAAAGAACCCGAAATCAGAGATTTATGCAATTGCTTGATAAAAATGGGAGCGATCATCGACGGTATTGGAACAGATGATTTAAAAATTACGGGACAGCAGGAATTATATGGGACAAAGCATAATATTTTACCAGATAGAATTGAAGCTGGAACTTATATGATTGCTGGTGCTATTACTAAAGGAGATATAACTATTTCTGGGGTGGATTATGATATTCTTGAAAATGTAGCTCTTAAACTCGCACAATCAGGTATAGAAGTTACTAATTTAAACAATGTTATCAGAGTAAAATATAATGGACTTCTTAAATCAGTTGATATTGCTACCGGTGTTTATCCGGGTTTTGCTACTGATTTACAGGCTCAATTTATGAGTTTAATGGCCCTAGCGGATTCTTCCTCAGTAATTACAGAAAATATATTTGAAAACAGGTTTATGCATGTACCAGAATTATGCAGAATGGGAGCAAATATTAATGTAGATGGTAATCATGCGGTTGTAAGAGGGGTTAAAGCTTTAAGCGGTGCTGAAGTTATGGCTAGTGACCTGCGTGCATCAGTTTCGTTAATTCTTGCGGGACTGGCTGCGGAAGGCAGTACTAAAGTTAGAAGGGTGTATCATTTAGATCGAGGATATCAATCTCTTGAGAAAAAATTATCTGCTTGTGGAGCAGATATTGTTAGAGTGAAAGGTGATTCAGTTTAAGTTATAGGGAAGGAAAAAGTGTTTTTTTATTTGATTTTATGTTAAGGACAGTTCTAAGTGAGCGGTACTTACGGCGATTTATAAATTTTTACTTTTATATTCACATAGATGACAAATAGGGCATTTAAAACATTCAGGTTTTCTGGCTTTACAAATATATCTTCCGTGTAATATCAGCCAGTGATGGGCATGCGTTAACCACATAGTAGGAATTTGCCTTAATAAGTCCTTTTCTATTTTTTTAGGTGTAGTTTCCTGCGTTAAACCAATTCTATGTGAAACTCGAGCGACATGGGTATCAACGGCTATTGTTGGCTGGCCGAATGCACAATTTAATATAACATTTGCGGTTTTTTGCCCTATACCTGGTAATTTTATAAGTTCTTCAAAACTATTCGGAAGATTTGAGTCGTATTGCTCAACTAACATCTTACAGAACGCAATAATATTTTTTGCTTTAGTATTATATAAACCAATAGTTTTTATATATTTTTTTAGATTATCCTCGCCGAGTTTTAAAAAATCTTCCGGAGTTTTATAAATTTTAAATAGCGTGGAGGTTGCCTTATTAACAGAAACATCAGTTGCTTGGGCAGATAAAATAACCGCTACCGCTAGGGTGAAATTATTAACATATTCAAGTTCTGTTTTCGGTTCTTTACTTAAAGAGCTAAAAATGGTAAAAATTTGGTTTATTGTATTTAAATTCATAAAATAATAATTTAAAATTAATCATAATTAGCTTTACAGGAATTTATTATGGCAGAAAACAAGATTTTTGACTTTATAAGAAATGAAACAAAAGAACATGAGGTGGTTTTATTCATGAAAGGTACGGCTGACTTTCCACAATGCGGTTTCTCAGCTATGGTAGTTAGTATTTTACAATCAGTTAGTGTTAAATTTAAGGATCATAACGTTTTAGCTAATGAAGAACTGCGCCAAGGAATAAAAGAATTTTCCGATTGGCCGACTATACCGCAGCTATATATTAAAGGAGAGTTCATAGGCGGTTGTGATATAGTACGTGAGATGTATGAAAGTGGTTCTTTAAGCGAGCTGGTAAGAGACCTTCAAAGTCACGGCGTTACTTGTAATAATGAAAAACGTTTGGAAACTACTCAAGCAAGTGTTCAATTAACTGAATGAAAAAGCATATCTACCGAGAAATTTGATGAGTGATGCTATTTACGTAAATAATCTTATAAAAGAATATAATACCGGTAGAGTTGCCAATGAAAAAAAAATAGCCTTAAATGGCTTAGACATAAATATTGAAGTTGGATCAATATTCGGTTTGCTCGGGCCAAATGGAGCGGGAAAATCAACGTTAATCAATATCTTAGCCGGTACAGTTATAAAAACTTCCGGAGAAGTTAGAGTGATGGGAGTAGATATTGATTACCAACCTAAGAGAGCTAGATCGTTAATTGGCGTTGTTCCGCAAGAAATTGTTACGGATACTTTTTTTCCTTTGTGGCAAGCTCTTGAATTTACAGCTGGTTACTTTGGGATTAGGCCAGAAAATCGAATTACTGACCAGCTGCTTAAAACTTTGAGTTTATATGATAAAAGAAATAGCCTGCCACAAAGGTTATCAGGTGGAATGAAAAGGCGTTTCTTAATCGCTAAGGCTATGGTCCATTCTCCTAGAATACTGGTTCTCGATGAGCCGACTGCCGGTGTAGATATTGAACTTAGAAATCAACTTTGGGAATATGTCAAAAAGTTAAATCAAGAGCAAGGGGTAACTATTATTATTACTACTCACTATTTGGCTGAAGCTCAGGAATTATGCGATAATATTGCCTTTATTAACGATGGTAAAATTATAAAACAGGATTCAAAAAAGAAATTACTTGCAGAACTTGGTTCACGATATCTTGATGTTGAGTTTGAAAATGCCATTGATCCTGTGAAAGTTTCTAGTTTAAAAAATACAAAACTTAAGCTTTTAAATGAAAATAAAATCAGGTTTGACCTTCATACCGAAAATAACGACTTTACTCGGATTTTAGAAATAATTCATTCCATGGATTTGAGAATCAAGAATTTAAACTTAAGTGAGCCTGATCTTGAGGATATTTTTCATAAAATAGTTAAAAAATAGCTTTTCTGTATTTTTATGCCTGAATTACTTGAAAACCGTTCTATTTTAAGCCTGTCCGGAAAGGATGCTTTAGTTTTTTTACAAAATATTGTCACCAATGATTTAAATAATTATTCATATTCATATAATTATTTGCTTTCTCCGCAAGGAAGATATTTATATGATTTCTTTGTATTAAAATTATCACCTGACCAATTATTTATCGATATAGATTCCATTTCCGCCCAATCGTTTTTGCAAAAACTTACTATATACAAGTTAAGAAGAGATATAGAGATCAAAAACCTTGCTTCTGAATACTTGGTTTTATATTCGAGGAAAAAAATGGAAATTAATGAGGGAGTTATTGCTTCTAATTGTGATCCTCGATTTTCTAAATTGGGTTTTAGATCTATAGTAAAATCCTCGTGTGCTAATAAATTGGAGTTAGTTGGTAATAATTTATATATGCAAGACAAATATGAATTTACTATTCCAGATGGCCGAGATGATTTAATTGCGGGGAATTCAGTAGTTTTTCAGTTCGGAGCAGAAGAGTTGGCAGCTGTTAGTTTTTCTAAAGGATGCTATATAGGGCAGGAAGTAATTTCTAGAGCAAAATACCAAGGCATCACAAGAAAGAAGCTTTTTAAATTAGTTTCTGATAAAAAAATTGCTTTTAATGATATTGGTACGGAAATCACCGATTTGAGAGGAGAAAAAATTGGTATTTTTTGCTCAAGCTATAATAAACTTGGCATAGGGTTATTAAATGAAGAAAAATATCTAGGACTCGATACAAAAATTGCTCTTATAAATGGTATTCAGGAAGTGCTAATTTTAAAACCTGAATGGAGGTAACTACCCCAAGATTAATAAAATGTAGTTGTTTTTTGTAATTACTTCTGCGTGTGTAAATTATTACTTTTGTTCTCTTCAAAAGTTCTCTGATCTCGAATTCTATTCCTTTCTTTGTTATTACAAATCGTAGGGTTAAAGTTAGGTAGTTGAGAATAATTAATTTTTATTAATTAATTATTGACAGCATTTATATTATACTATATATTAGCTTTATTAATTAAATTTAATTAAATATATACTAATACTACCGAGTATTAGCTATTTTTTGTAACAACTAATTTATAAAACGCATATGGCAAAATTCGAAACAATATGGAAACAACCTAGTGCTTTTGTATCAGGAGCTATAAAATCTTTGCCTAAAAATTTTATTTGGCACGGAACAAAATTTATCAGTCATACTATAGTAGGGGGGATAACTCATACTGGAAAAGTTGCTTTGAAGCTTGCTGAAGAAGCAGTTAGTTTTGTTTGGGAAACACTAAAAGATTTAGGTAACGAAATTGCTGAAGGATTTAACGATATACTAGAAGCTGGTATAACAGAAGCCGAACAAGCAGAAAATACAAAAATTGCTTTAGAAAAAATTGTGACAACCGATGTTGAGGATAGTATTGTGGTGGGTCTTAATTCAGAAGACTTAGCAGCGACTCTGGAAGCGGCTGCTGCAGCTTAGGGAACAGCTTATATCCAAGATAGCTTATTTTTAAGCTATCTTGATATAAATTATAAAGCGGGTACTGTTTCGTCCGCTTTTTTTTATTTGCTAATACTTAGGTAATTTACTATAAGTTGCTTATTTCTAAAACTCTAAAACATATATACTTAAAAAATTTTTAGTATATTAATACCACGGTTCTTTAACATATATATTCAAAATAGTTAATAAACTTTAAGGATAAGTTTTTGATTAAACTGTTTTTGTTATTGACTCATATATTAATCAATGCTAATTAGTTTAGTTGATAGTTTTTGTAGCTAATTCTGATGTAATATTTTAGGGTATTTATGAGATGATGAATAATTTTAATGACAAAAAAATTAATAAACCTGTAGGTGTTGGGTCGGAAGTTCTTATTGGGGGAAAAATAGATAACCAACATTCTAATGTCGTCGTAGATGAGACTCCAGAACTTATTGGTTTGCCTAAATCATCTGCGGAACTTGCCGAAGAATTAATTGATTATTTGGTCACTCACAATCATCAAAAAGTTGCAAAAATTATTATCCAAGGTTTGGAATCAGAATATATTCGGAATTTTTTACAAAATATACTCGAAATTATAGAAAATTATAATAAGAACAGAAGTAAAAAAAGTTTTGATAAAAAGGAAGGGTTTAAAAACTTTAAGGCGAGTATTAAATCAGGCTTTTCTGGCCTTCGAAAGCTGCTTTAGCCTTTAATAGCACTTTGCTATAGGAGATAGTTTTAGTAACTTACCGGTTACTTTTCTATAAACTTTACTGTTATATTTTTTATACCTATTTAAAAATATTAGCTCTATTCTCTAAATTAGTTGCTGCAATATTGCAACTTACCCATCATTAATCTTCAACCTATAGTAGAGTAATTATATAAATAATACAGCTATAGTTATATCATCAATTATGAAATTCTTAAAGGAAAGCAGTAATGAGCTTGAATAGTCATCATATACAAAATAATGATGATTTGAAAATTAATTTAATTGATTTTCTTTTATCTGCCAATTCCCATCTATCTTTACATCTTTATATAACTATATATAATAAACCACAGACTTTTAATATAAAAGGCACTTTAATTAATAAATGTATCACCATCTTTGTAATTAGCTTAAATCAAATATAAGTTAAAGTTAAGGTCAAGCCGTATTTGGTGTTTATATACAAGTGATGACCTCTGAAAGAGGGCTTAACTCAATAAAACTTAAGTAACCCTCTTAATTACACTTAAATTACTCAAATTCCCATGGTAGCTAAAAGAAAATTATTAATTATTTGGCTAATTGGCGTAATGAGCGGTTTTACTATAATGATTACCGGCAATACGCTAAATTTCTGGTTAGCCAAAGAGTCGGTTGATATTAGAACCATTGGAATTTTTGCCTTAATTTCCTTGCCTTATGCCGTAAATTTTATTTGGGCTCCAATTTTTGATATAAAAAATATTCCTATACTAACGAAAAACATAGGTCATCGTACTTCCTGGATTGTAGTCCTGCAATTATTCTTAAGCTTTACTGTTTTTGGACTCAGCTATATTAAGCCTGCTGATAATTTATTATTATTTGGCTTAATAGCTATTATTATTTCTTTTTTTTCTTCTGCTCAGGACACTGTTCTTGGAGCCTTTAGAGCCGAGATAGTTGATAGTACAAAACAAGGGCAGGTTTCTGGTCTTTATGTTTTTGGCTACCGAATAGGAATGTTATTATCTAGTTCCGGAGCTATATATATTGCTGCTCATGTTGATTGGAGTGTAGTCTACAAATTATTTAGCTTTATTATCATTCTATTTCCGGTTACAATTTTATTACTCGTAACTGAACCTCAAACTTCGACTAAATTATCTCTGCATACAAAAGAGCGTCAAGATTTCAAGCGTGGTAGCTTATATTTCCAAACCAAGCATTTAATATCTGTTATTCTTGGATCTTTAGGTACTAGAAACTATATTATTTTAATTTTATTATTCTTGATATTATATCGTTTACCGGACAATTTTATAAATACGATGATAAACCCTTTTTTGCTTCATATTGGTTATGATGAGTTTGAAATAGCAACGGCAGGAAAGTTTTTTGGAATTACGGCCACTATTATTGGTGGATTGATTGCAAGCTATATAATGAAATATTTTAATATTTTCAAAAGCCTGATTTTCTTCGGTATCTTACACGGCGGGGGTCATATGTTATTTATTGTTCAGGAAGTTTACGGTAAAAATGTATATTTACTTTTTTTAATAACTGGATTTGAAAGTATCACAGGGGGGATGACAATGACTGCTTATATAGCTTATATTGCTTCCTTATGCCATGGTAGGTTTAAGGCTACACAATACTCATTTTTAACTTCAATGATGGGGTTCTCACGGTCGGTATTACCAGCAATTTCGGGTTATATTGTCTCAACTATCGGCTGGAAGACATTTTACTTGTTTGCTTCAATAGCTACTATTCCTTCAATAATTTTAGTATTATATTTACAGAAATTTTCAGTTAATAAATAGAGATAGTGATAGATTTACTTATTGTAGCTTTGTATTTAATTTCCTTACTAATAGTTGGGATATATACCCGTTCACGCAAGGCAGGGTTTAAAGGCTTTACATTAGTAAAAGACAAAGATTATAAGCATGGGAAGCTTATTCTAGTTGCGACAATTTTTGCTTCTTCAATCGGTGGAGGAACTACTTTTGGAGTTTCAGAAAAAGCTTTTGCTGGAAATATTGCGCATAGTTATGGATTATTTTTGGCTATACCAATAGATATATTAATTGCGATATATATTATTCCAAGGCTGATAAAACATTATGGAGCGGAAACCATAGGCGATATAATGTTTACTTATTATGGAAAAGCCGGTAGGGCAGTAGGGGGGCTGGCAGCATTACTTGTATCTATCGGTTTTGTGGCAGCTCAGATTAGCGTTAGTGCAAGAATATTTGAATATATATTGCAGATAGATTATGTTCAAGGGGTAATTATAAGTTATGGTATCGTCATTGTATATACGACTGTTGGAGGTTTTAGGTCTGTTTTATTTACCAACCAAATGCAGTTTTTTGCCATGTTACTTGCTATACCTATTATTTCAATTTTTGGCTTATATCAGTTTGGTATTGCCGAATTTCTGCAAAAAATACCCCCTGAAAAAGTAATTATTACAGGTAATGATGATCTTATCAAAACTACTATTTCTGCTTTTTTAGGGTTTATTGTTATGAATCTGTTTCCAACTTTTATCCAAAGAGCTTTGATTGATAAAGATCCCAACCAAACAGCTAAAGCAATTTACTTAAAGTCGGTAATATACGCCATTTTTCTGGTATTCATAACCATAAATGGGTTAATTGCTTTTGTTATTTATCCGGAAATAAAACCTAGCCTTGCTTTGCCGTATCTTATAGATCATATAATTCCAGTTGGTATACAAGGGGTAGTAATAGCTGGTTTACTTGCAGCGGTTATGTCCACAGCGGATTCTGATTTAAATGTAACTTCCATTACTTTGGTTAAGGATTTTTTTAAACCTATATTTAACCTATCTGATCAGAATAAAATGCTGTTAGTAGCAAGAATTACAAATATTGCTATAGGTAGTCTGGCCATATTTATTGCGCTCTGCTTTACTAGCGTGGTGGATTTGGTAATCTTTATTGCCGGATTTTGGGCTCCTATAATATTAGTCCCCCTAGTTTTTGGACTTTATAATATTATCATACCTAAATTTGCTATGGTATTTACTAGTTTTGCCGGTGGAGTGAGCTTCTTTTTGTGGGAATATTTTATGGCTGCGCCAAATAATTTAAAAAGTGTGTTTGTAGGTACTGTGGTGAACTTGATGTTGTTTATGATGTTTGTGTTTATTAAAAACTTATCTTATCGCAGTCCCTAATCCCTCTATAGCACATACATGAAATATTAGCTAATTATGCTAATTGATTAGTATTAGGTTTTATAGAAGTTATTGAATTTCTTCAGCAAGACGTTTTGCTTCGTCATCAGCAATTAGAGCTTCGGTAAATTCATCAAGGTTTCCTTCTTTTAGAACTTCATCAATTCTATATAAGGTCAGATTTATGCGGTGATCGGTAATACGTCCTTGAGGAAAATTATAAGTTCTGATTCTTTCTGATCTATCCCCTGATCCCACTTGATTTTTACGGGAATTGGAGCGCTCTATTTCCCTTTTTTGGCGTTCTTCTTCATAGATTCTTGAACGTAGGATCTTAAGAGCTTTTGCTTTATTTTTATGCTGAGATTTTTCATCTTGTTGGCAAACTACTACCCCTGTTGGAATATGGGTAATTCTAACAGCTGAATCTGTAGTGTTAACGTGCTGGCCTCCAGCACCTGATGCCCTATAGGTATCTATTCTTAGGTCTTTTTCTTCTATTTTAATATCTACTTCTTCTGCTTCCGGTAAAACGGCTACTGTTGCTGCTGATGTATGGATTCTACCGCTTGATTCAGTTTGGGGAACTCTTTGAACTCTATGTACTCCTGATTCAAACTTGAGTTTAGAAAATACATTAGGACCTTTGATTGAAGCTGAAGCTTCTTTATATCCTCCCACCCCAATGTCAGAAATTGATAATATTTCAAATTTCCAGCCTTTAAGATGAGCATAACGCTGGTACATTTCAAATAAACTAGCAGCAAAAAGGGCGGCTTCTTCACCTCCTGTCCCAGCTCTTACTTCTATTATTGCACTTTTACTATCGGCTTCATCTTTTGGTAACAAAGCAACTTTTACCCCTTTTTCCAGATTAGGGATTTTTTCACTTAATTCGTATATTTCTTGTTCTACCATTTCTTTGGTTTCAGCGTCTAAAGTTTTATCCTTAAGCAGTTCTTTTGTGCTTTCTAAATCCTTGAGAGCTTTATTATAATCATTAATCTGATGAACTACTTCTTCAAGGTCTGAATATTCTTTTGAACATTTGATAAATTCTTCTCCTTTTATACCGCTCGCAAGCTTGTTTGATAACTCCTGATGTTTAGAGAGAATTTTATTTAAATTTTCCTGAAAGCTCATTATTTTTATTTACTATTATAAATTAATTTCCGCAGTCTATAATTTTTATTTTAGTTTTTCAACGTTTCCGTTCATTTATTAATTAATATGGGCGGAAGGTGTTTATAAAAAAGGCAAAATTTACTTACACATTTTTTTATAAACGAATATTAGAGATTCCTTCGCTGCTATGTTTAAGGGGTAAAGAAAAAGCAAGGGTGACGCCTTTATCGAGATTCTGCGTGACCCAATTCATATTTACTTCCTGTAAAATTCTAATGTACAGGTTCTTTATCTGTCCTTATCTTTACTATGGTAGACATACCAGGACTTAATTTACCTATTAGTTCTTGAGGGATGTCAAAATCAATTGATACTGGTATACGCTGGACAATTTTAGTAAAATTGCCTGTTGCATTAGACGGAGGAAGTAAACTAAATTTTGCTCCAGTTGCAGGAGAAAGATTTCTGATATAACCAATAACTTCATAATCAGATTCCGAGTCAAAGGACATTACTGCTTCCATTCCGGTTTTAAAATTAGTCACCTGGGTTTCTTTAAAGTTCGCTTTTACATATAATTTTTCTGGAATGACTGCAAATAAAACAACGCCTGTGGTTATATAATTTCCAAGTTTTAATGAGCTATTACCCACTGTTCCGTCGATAGGGGAACGTATCAATGTGTTATCCAGGTTTCTTTTAGCGAGGATCACCTCTTGCGCAGTAGTAGTGTGTTTTGCTATGGAAGATAAGCGCTGTAATTCTAAAAGAGCTAATTTTTCTTGGCTTGATTGCATATTAAGTTTTGCCTGAGAAAATTCATTTTTTGCTTTTTCCAAGGCTATTTCAGTGCTATCGAGTTTTTGTTTACTGGCGTAATTATCTTTGCTAAGTGCCTGAATCCTATTATAATCTACTTGGGTAAACTTTAAATTAGTTTCAGTGAATTCAAGAGATTCTTTTGCTTTTGCCTGCTCAATTTGGGCAAGCTTTATGTTTTGGTCTATTATTTCTATGTCTCTTTTTGCTCCTTCTAGAGTTGCTAATGTTTTTTCGTAATTAGCTCGATAATCGTCATCCTTAATTTTAGCTATAATTTGCCCATGTGTAACTTTATTGTTTTCTTCTACTAATATTTCGCTAATTATACCGCTTACTTCCGAACTAACACTAGAGATTTCAGCTTCAATGTAAGCGTTATCGGTATATTGGGTTTTTGTCCATATATATACTCTATAAATCAAGAAGCAGGTAATAGCAGTAACAGCAATTAGAATATGAACGAAATATCGATGTGATGAATACTTAGAGAGTAGGTTCATAACCTTCGTGCTATATTAATGCAAATAATTATTGATAATAGATATACTATAGCTGCTATCGGTAACATATACCAAGGGTATATTGCAGTAATGATAATTATTATAGCAAACATCGCCATGAAGAGTGATAAATATTCAGGTTTTATGTTAAATTGCTTGATTGATAGTGTAGGTAATCTGCTAGCTAGAAGAATTGCTACGAAAAAAATATATAAATTTATTAGCAGGGTGTGGTTTCTCATGCTAAAATCTTCAAAGTAGGTAGTAATTTCAAAATCCAGTATGATTGGAAGCAAAGCAAGCATTGCTCCGCTGGGTGCTGGCACTCCTGTTGAAAACATTGTTGCTTTTTTAGATTCAACGGGTTTAATGATTGTAGCGTTAAAACGTGCTAACCTTATACCCATACAGACAATAAAAAAGGTTATGGCAGCCCAAGATGTGACCTTGTATTCATACTGCTGGAAAGACCATAAATATATAATAAAAGCTGGGCACAGCCCAAAATTGGCAAAATCACATAAAGAGTCCAATTCCGCACCAAAATGACTTGTAGCATTAAGCATTCTCGCTATTCTTCCGTCAAGCCCGTCTATAATTGTTGCTATTAATATACAGTAAACAGATATCTCCCATTTACTGTCTAAAGCAAAACGTATAGAGCTAACCCCTATAACAAGACCGATTAAAGTCAGTATATTGGGAATCAATTTTACAACAGGTACAGGCTTTAGTATCCTCGGTGATTTTTTCAATTTTGACAAAACCTTTTTCCTTGTCTTTAAATAATAATTATCTTACTTCAAACTTTGGTTGAGAAGATTTGCTTAAATCCATGTCAGCTAGTACAGTTTCTCCACCGACACAAGTTTGCCCCTCTGATACTAGGATAGCTGTTTTTAAAGGCAAATAAATATCAGCTCTACTACCGAATCTTATTAACCCATATCGTTGACCAGCTTTTACAGTTTGAGACTCTTCTAAATCGCATACTATTCTTCTTGCAATTAAGCCGGCAATTTGAACAAAAGCTATTTTTACTCCGTTAACAGTTTCCATTAAAACAGATTGACGTTCATTATGAATACTTGCTTTCTCTAAGGAAGCATTAAAGAATTTTCCTGGATGATAATGCAACTGCAAAATCCTACCAGTTGCCGGAACTCTATTGATATGGACATTAAAAACATTCAAAAATATGCTTATCCGGATCATTTCATCATCACCAAGGCCAAGTTCTGAAGGTGGGGTTACTTCTTTAATAGCCTGAACTATTCCATCGGCAGGGCTGATAATAAAATTATCGTTTACCGGTGTAACTCTTTCTGGATTTCTGAAAAAATAAGCACACCATAGCGTACTAATAGTGCCGATCCACCCAAATGTTGTACTAAAAGAACCTAGTACAAAAGTTATTACGGCAAAAATAATAATGAATATATAACCTTCACGGTGAATGATTTTTGCAAGATCGCTATACGGTTTCATTTTTTTCTCCAAATAAATTTCCTTGGATGATAATTTTCTTAAATATTAAGGTCAAGTATAAAAACATTTAGTTAATTAAAATGATTATTCATGGTTGACCTTAGGCCTAAAAATATTTATAATACCATTCTTGAAATTGATGAATACACAAAAATCAAAGAAAATAAATATTATGAAAGTTTTAAAGTCTCTCAAATCTGCCAAAACAAGGGATAAAAATTGCCGGATAGTAAAAAGAAAGGGCAGAACCCTGGTTATTAACAAAGTCAATAAAAGATTTAAAGCAAAACAAGCCTAAGTTAGCCTTAAATTTATTCTAAATATTGTGTTTTGTTGTTTGGACACCCTTAACCGCCGGTCTTTAATTTTTTATAAGTCCTCTAATTCCAACGTGCTCCATGCTCCTTCAGCGTTATATATTGGGCTCTAGAGTTTTATTTCTAAACTAATAGAGGCACGGTCAGCTAAAGAAAGACCGTAAGCTTGTACAAGAGAAGGGAGCTTTGCTACTTGTTTAGACGGCCTCTACATCAAAAGAGACAATAAGTAGTAACAATATCTGCAATTAGAGTATTTCCTCCCCTGGAGGAGCTCGTTATAGTACGCTTAAAGTTTCTGTTTTACCCTTGTTAAAAACTACGATATTTGCAATTGACTTTATATTTTCTAGGAGTTTTAAAAGTTCCCCTACCAAAGCTAGTTGAATTAATAATTATGGTTAGAGGAATATTTATCATCATTATTAATGGTATCATCAGTGGTTTCATGGGAGGAATCCTCGCTATTATTGTTTTCTTGACCTTTATCTTTATCATTGTTATCTACTATATCTGCCTCATGGTTACTATCAACCTGTTCTACCCAATTTGAAGTAATAGGTTGGCTACTAATCTCAGAATCTTTGGATACTATATCTGTCCAACTGCCTCTATCCATTGATGATATGTTGGTATCTAATTGCTGGGATTGGGTATCTACAGTATCTTGGCTATTATTGGCATCATTATTTCCAACTTGATTGTCTTGGTTGTTAAAAGTACTGTTATTATTTTCTTCTTCACTACGGGTATCTTTTGTATTGCCACTATTTCCTGAGTTGCTGTCATTGTTACCATGAGCATCTCCATCATCGTCACCCGTTCCAGTACCCCTGCCGTTTCCTGGGTTGCTATCGTCGTTGTGGTCATCATCGTTACCATGGCCGTTGTCGTGGTCGTCGCCATTGACTCCGCCACCGTGATTTCCTCCATTATCTAGTCCTGAGCCTGTATAAGGGGTGAGCTGGACATTTACTACTACATCGTTATAATCGCCGTCGCTACTACCACCAAATAAATCTTCAAAGCTAATTTGACCCGCATTGTTATTAGAATGGCTGATCCCACCATCAGGATTTAAATTAGGGTCAGAGAAATAGACTGGTGCTCCTTCACCATTAATAGGAGTGCCATTATAATTAGCTGCCCATTGCCCCTGATCGTTTAATGAGAAAGTAACATTTGCTCCTTCTGGCAAGAGAGGATTTAATGCATCTCCATTTGGGATAATAAAGAATCCAACTGTTACCGCTCCAGGAGGAATATCGCCTGGAGCATAGTTGATAGTTACTGAATCGCCGATACCAAGGCTTTCTTTAACATTTGTAAAATCAATACTTCCAGAAATAGGATTACCATTATTATCGGCAAAATAATGACCAAAGCTACTGTTGTAACCAGCATCTGAATCAATTGAATCAATAGTTAATGAAAACCCCTGGCCTGGAGTAAGACTATAATTACCATTAGATAATAGTACTGGAGGGGTAGGAGGGTTATCATGACCGCCGCCAGTTCCACCACCGCCGTTTCCTGGGTTGCTATCGTCGTTGTGGTCATCATCGTTACCATGGCCGTTGTCGTGGTCGTCGCCATTGTTTCCACCGCCGCCGCCAGTTCCTCCACCGCCGTTTCCTGGGTTGCTATCGTCGTTTCCGTCATCGTCGTTACCATGGCCGTTGTCGTGGTCGTCGCCATTGTTTCCACCGCCACCGCCAGTTCCACCACCGCCGTTTCCTGGGTTGCTATCGTCGTTTCCGTCATCGTCGTTACCATGGCCGTTGTCGTGGTCGTCGCCATTGTTTCCACCACCGCCGCCAGTTCCTCCACCATCGCCGCCAGTACCCCCACCACCGCCGCCAGTTCCTCCACCATCGCCGCCACCGCCAGTTTTATCACCGGGTTGCTGACTTACCAGTGGCTTAGGATCACTATCATCATTTTGTTTGTCTTGAGAACCTTCTAGATCCTTCTCAGGTGAAGGATCTTTTTGAATATCGGCGTTATTAGTTTTTAATGGTTGAAGGGGATTAATATCTTCTTCTCTATCGGCGATACTAGAAATTCTTGCTTCTCCGGTTATAGTATTTGAGTTCTGTTCAATGGATTGAGTGCCAGTTGTTTTTTTAAAGTCATTATCTGTAAGGAGATTACCGGATTTTGATAACATATTTTTATTAAGAGAAGCCCCTGTTTTCGTAAAATTTTCAATCGATGCAAGGTCTACATCTTCTATTTTACGATTATCATCTAGTTGCAAATCGGTATTTGTAAACTTAACGATACCTGATTCTTCTTTAATATTAGTATAATGAGTACGATCTTTTGTTGCGAGTAATTCTTCGCTGTCAGAATCTTTATCAGTGGCTTTTAATTTGTCAACATTAAGGTCTTTCTGGTCTACCTTTTGAAGTCTATCGAAACTGTCGAATTGTTCTCTTTCCCCAAGTGCTGTATCTTTAGGATTACCATCTGATTTTTCTGCCATATATAGTAATATTATTTTGTAATTTATGCTTATTGCTACTAGGCTAATATATAATTAGCTAATTATATATTAACAAAACTTACAAGGGCCATAAAATTACTTTTTTTTAGGTAAAGAGTGTGGAATATTATGTTATTGGTAAGGGCTAGTTATTTTTAAAAAAATTGTGATTGGTAAATTTTAAGATACCAAGAATCATTAGTAAATTTGCCCAAATTTGGATTATCCATATAAAATTACCGTAAGTAGGGGCTACAAGCAGAGTAATAGGTTGTAAGAGAACAAATGCTCCACTAGCAAACATTACAAGTCTGGCGCAAATTTTCATAGAAAACTTTATGGACATAAAATGTGCAAGTAAATATATTATTACTATAATAAAGCTTTTTTCAAAGAAAGTGTTGAGAAAAATAAGCAATCCGATAAGTGGAAATACTCCATAAATAACAACTTTTGGAGCTGCGCTGAAAAATTTTTCTAGTAAAGCTCTAGTTGTTGCTTGAGTAATAACTTGTTCTTCATTGCCAAATATTTGCTTATAATCAACCTGAAAATTATTTACATTATTTTTTTGTGTATCACCAAAGGAGAACAAGATTTTTCTACTTGTTAGTAAAATAGGTATTTTAGCTTTATTTGAGGCCGGTATTTTGTTATCTGGATCTATGGCGACTATGGGCCGGTTATATATATTATTTATGTATATTGGCTCAGACTGTTCAAGAGAGATTTTTGTTCCGTCATATTTTAGCTCAGGAAATTGAGATAATATATGATCTAAGTTAACAACGGCTTGGGATATGATACCGTAGGAAAAATACTGTCTTATATTATCTATGTAATGTAGCATATATATACTACACAATAACGAAGAAGCAAAAGAAAGAGTTAGGATATATTTTACCCCGTAACCGTTATAAGATGAAATAACCCTTTGATAAAAGCTGACGGAAGATATAGATAACCATAATTGAAGAAATATCGTGTTAAACCAGTGAGGAACTTTCGAGAATATGGTTGTCATATTAAATATTTTATTTTAGAATTGCACCCGATTTAGCTTATTCGAGGTTACGTAATTAATATAATGAAGTTAGAGAAAAATCAAAAGTTACTTTTACAAGAACTTAGTAACTGTATAAGAATTCTAACAGCTGATGCTATAGAGACCGCAAAATCAGGTCATCCGGGTATGCCTCTTGGTATGGCAGATGTTATGACTGTACTTGCTTTTAAATTTTTAAAATTTAATCCAGGTCAGCCAAAGTGGTTTAATCGTGATAGGCTAGTGCTATCTGCCGGACATGGCTCAATGCTTCTATATGCTTTTTATTATCTTGCCGGATTTAAAGATTTCTCATTAAATGAAATAAAAATCCTTCGGTCTTTTGGCTCAAAAGCTGCCGGCCACCCTGAAAGCCACTTATATGAAGCTATTGAAACTACCACCGGGCCTCTTGGTCAGGGATTTGCAACTTCTGTTGGCATGGCTATAGCGCAGAAGAAGTATCAAGCCCACCTTGGACAAAATATTTGCAATTATAAGGTATATTCTATAGTCGGAGATGGTTGCCTAATGGAAGGCATATCCTATGAGGCGGCATCTTTAGCAGGGCATTTAAAGTTGGATAATTTGATAGTGATTTTTGATGATAACGGTATCTCTATTGACGGCAGTACAAGTCTTACGGTATCTGAAGATCATTTAGCTAAGTTTAAGGCTTTTGGATTTGAAGCTGAGTCAATAAACGGTCATGATTTTGATCAAATAACTGAAGCTCTCAACAGGGCAAATGCATCTAACAAGCCATATTTTATTGCCTGTAAAACTATTATAGCTAAAGGAACTAATTTAAAAGCTGGAAGCGAAAAATCTCACGGTTCTCCTCTTGGTAGTAGCGAAATTGAATATTTAAAAAATAGCACTTCTTTTAATAATACACCATTTGAAATTGAAGATCGCTTGTTTAATGTTTGGCAAGAGGCAAGTAAAAGAAATGAAGAACTTTTTGATAAGTGGCAGCAAGCATTTGCCAAGTTAAGTCCTAAAGAGAAAGAATATCTGGGGGAGGGAGGCACGGTTAATTATCAATCACTTAATTTAGAAAGTTTTGGGATTAACAACCAGATGGAAGCAACTAGGGTGTCATCTGGTAAAATTCTACAGGAACTAGTTAAGCATAATGATAAAATTATTTGTGGCTCAGCGGATCTGTCGCTTTCTAACAACGTTTTTGGAGTAAATAATAAAGCTATAAATGCCCAGGATTTTTCTGGTAACTTTATCCATTACGGCGTTCGTGAACACGCTATGGCAGCGATTATGAATGGCCTAGCTCTTTCAGGGTTTTTACCGATAGTTGGTACTTTTTTCGTTTTTTCGGATTATATGAGGCCTGCAATTAGACTGGCGGCGATTATGAGAACTAAAGTTATATATATAATGACTCATGATTCAATAGGTGTCGGGGAAGATGGCCCGACGCATCAACCGATAGAACATCTTGCATCTTTTAGAGCTATGCCAAATATAAAAGTCTTTCGGCCTGCGGATTTTGTGGAGACTTTTGAATGTTATATCGAAGCTTTGCATTATGATGGCCCTTCAATACTAGCGCTTTCACGGCAAAATCTAAAACAGCTGAGCTTAAGTTCCAAGCGACAAAATAACTTATGCGCACTTGGTGCATATGTTATTTCAGAAGCTAAAGACAATAAAAATATCAGTATAGTTATTTTTGCTTCTGGTTCAGAAGTATCAATTGGCCTCGAGGCTAAGGAAATATTAGAAAAATCTTATGGTAAATCAGTAAGAGTTGTATCTGTTCCTTGTTTTGAAAATTTAAACCAAAGAGGGCCGGGATATTTAAAGGAACTTGTTTCTGATGCAAAGCTAAAAGTGGCTATTGAAGCTGGATCGAGCTTAGGATGGCATAAAATTATTGGTTTAGATGGAATGTTCTTTGGTATGGATCAGTTTGGCCTTTCGGCTTCTGCAGAAGTCTTATACAATCATTTTGGTTTAGCCCCAGAAAAAATAGTAAAGAGCATTATCACCCACCCATGTTTTAATGAGCTATAGCAGGGAAAGTCTCAAATTAGGCTGGTTTCAGTTTTGGACTCTTCCTTAAAATTACTGAAGCTCTATAGTTTTTTCACTAAAACTTATTTCTTTAAGTAATTTCACTAAAAAGTAACGTTTATAACCCCTTTATTTGCGTAATCGTATAGATTAATTATACATAGTTTATGGAATATCAGGCTAAGATTTATAAAACAATACCTGCCTAATATTGCTATTTGATTGCTCTTTTTATCCTCTATCCTTGGGAACTTAACTGGTAGGGTATCCTTGAGTGAGGTATTCTTTAATTAGTAATATCTATAGCTATAACACTGATATTATTAGTATAATTTTAGAGGGTTATATAAAAAATTGCTGCTCTTTTACTAGTTCCCTCTATGTAAAACTCACTTTTTATCTCCCCAACATTGTTAGCTTTCCAGCTATATTTGGAAAATAGATAAGTTATCTTTACGATAATAGATCCGCTACTTCTCCCATAGTATCTAGCGTGTTATTAGTGACCTTAACCATAAAAGGATCGTGATCATCATATGATTCATATAATCTTATATCTTCCAATGCTGCTACAACAGATTTATTCATATAATGGTTTTTAAATGCTTTTACACAATTTTTTGTCTGCAAGTCATACATACCTTCATTTGATCTATCCTTAGCGAAAACATTGTAACCAATTTCTGCAAGAATTTCCTGTACATGTCTTACTTCGATAGGGTCAATTGAATCACTGCTTAAACCAGATATTATTGGCTGAGAATCAGGCTGATATTGTATAGTAGGGTATACGCCAAAATTATGTTGTATTTCCTCAAACTTTTCTCCGGCATGGGCTGCTAATTCCCAATCAAAGTAAGGGTTAGGATCACATTTCCTACTAGGATCCCAGTCTGCGTGTCCTAGTAGAAGTTTAGTATTTATACTAGGAAATGTTGTTACTAACTCTTCCATTAGCAAAATGTTAGAATACATTTGTTCTTTTGGGAAAACGCTATAACCGTCATTGACATTTTCAATACCAATTGACCAGCTATTTATATCATTTATGGGCACAGATCCATTTGGGTTGAATTTACTTCCGGAGGTAAAATATCCTACTCCTCCGTGGTAAGCTCTATAAGCTGGATCCACCATACACTCTATATTTCCTATTGGATCAATTACATAATGCGCAGACCCCCAATTCCACATTTCGTTCCCTTTATTTGCAGTAAATAAGTTAACTGTTCTCTCGAAATCTGCGACCGTATGATGCTGGATTATGTAAACAGGGTAACCGCCGTTTTTTCTTGCATTAAATTTACTACATACCTTGCTTTCAACTGGATCATCTTCATAACCAGATATGTGAAAATCGGAATCAAAGTCTACCCTCTCTGTTCTCATAAAGTTAAAACTTGTTTATATAATCCTCCAATTATTTTTGCATTTTCTTCTTTGCTACCAAACTTTTTTGCTCCAGGGCTACTTAATAATTCAAATAGTGTTTTATCATGCACTGGTAGGATTACCTCATATTTATCACTTAGTTTACCTTGAAAAATCCAAGAAATAACATGGAAAGCGCAAACTATTGCGATACAAGGTGATTTTTCTTTTTCTACATAATTGAACACAGATTCATCATGTTCTTTGGGGATGATTTTTGCAAAATCGCTTAAACTTGTAGGAATTAAACTTTCTGCAGTGGTATTGAAACTTTTTACTGTAGTGATCCTATCGTCGATACCAAATATTTTTACTCCTTCTTTTTCTAATTCGAGAGTAGTGTTGGATAATTCATCAGATAAATTATATTCGCTGGCTGACTCACCACTTACTGCTCCTTCGGACAAAACTGATAACTCTTTATTTTCCTTATGTTGTTTTAGAATATAATCTTTTATATATTCATTTTGTAGACGGTCGCTAGGTATATTGCATATTAATGTTTTCATAACCATACCTTAGAAAATTACTTATATATTAATAAGTTTACTATTAATTAAGTTTTTAGCGAAGTATTTTTATTTTAAGGATAGGTAGTTATTTTACCTTAGTTATATAAATAACAAAACTACCAGCTATTAGGAATATTGATAACCAGATAAACCAAATCATAGGTTTATAATATATGATAGCGTGGATGGTATTACCGTTTACCTTGCTTAAACTAGCAAGCATATCGTGTGTTAGGTATGAGTAAATATCAGATTCTTGTGAAAGGGTATTTTCAATTTTGTATAATCTATTTTCTGGTTTTAAGATGACCACGTTACCGTTGTTATCTTGAACTGAGAATTCGGCTATCTGTCTATAATAGACTTCTGTATTGCTAAATCTTATATTATCCAATTTTACTAAAAAGAATTCATCCGAAACAGATTCACCAGTTTTACCGATAAATTCAATTTCTTTTGAAAAAAGAACGTTAATGCTTATGGAAAAAGCTAATAAGCCTAGGCTAAAATGGCCAATTATTAGTGATAATTTTCTCGGCGTTAAAGATTTCTGGAAGTAGTTACTTTCAATTAGAAATAAATTTGTCATTTGAATCATTAACAAGGTAGAAGCAAATATTATGGCCGTGCTAATGATACCAGGTTTAGGTATATAATGGAAAATTACTAAGGTAATGAGAAAAGGAATTAGTAAATGAATTAGTTTTCGAGAAAAACTTTGATGGTTATTAAGGTAAGGAATTATGGCAGCAATTAGCATTAAAGGTATAAAAATTGGAATAAATATCTGATGAAAATATTCTGGGTCAATGGCTACGTTATTTTCATAAAAAAATGATTGATAGATAGGATATATAACGGCAATAAATAAAGATAAAAGGGCAGTTATCCATAAAATATTTCCCCCCATTATCGCCTTATCACGTATCGTTAATACAGAAGCCACATTATCTTTACTATCTGTATGATTTTCTTTCTTTCTTACTATAAAAGCAGCAAAGGCTAGGAAAGTTAAAATGCTACAGATCACAAAGAGGTAGAAACCACGTTCTCGAGAGAATGCAAAGCTGTGGACAGAAGTAATTATTCCGCTTCTTACAAAAAAAAGACCGTATAAAGTAAGCAAGAACGCTACAAAGGAAGTTATTATGCTCCAGTAAAAAAATTTTCTTGATTTATTAGTAACTAGCAAGAAGTGATGTAAGCTGATCCCTGCAATCCAAGGCATTAGGGATATATTTTCTACAGGATCAAAAAACCAATAGCCTCCCCAGCCAAGTTCCCTATATGCCCACCATGCTCCAAGACCTATACCAGCTGTAAGCATAATAAGTGCAAACCCTGAAAGACGTAAACTATCTTTTATCAAGGTTGTTCTCTCTTTTGGTATTAAAAGTAGTAATATTGCGTTTACATAAAGAGTTACGTAAGATACGTAACCCATATATAGTAACGGGGGATGGATGGAAAGAGCTTTATCCTGTAATACAGGGTTTAACCCAAGTCCTTGTTCTGGGGCAAATTTAAAATTATCAAAAGGATTTGAGGTATAGTATATAAAAAATAAGAATAATATTTGAATAAAAGCTAAAATTGTTATTTGGACATTTCGAGTGTTGCCTTGGTAATTGACTACTTTTGTGTACAGGGAGCTAATAAAACTGAGCATGCTTACATAAAGTAACATCGACCCTTCATGACTTGCCCAGCTACCAGCTATTTTATATATTAACGGTTTAATGGTGCTTGAATTCAGGAAAACATTTTTAACTGAAAAATCAGAAGTTATAAAAGCCAAGATTAGCAAAAGAAAAGCAGTAATTACAGCTAAGCTACTTATCCAAAAAATATAAGCTTTAATAGAACGCTTAGTAAAAATGGCTAAGATTGAGGTTGCTATAGAAAACACCAACAAACAATTGCCAGTAAGACTAATCACTATTTTCGTCCTTGTCTGGGTGAACTAAAATACTTAAAGATTTTATGCGATTTTGTGTTTTCTTTTTAACGACTATTTTTAGATTGTCGATGGTAATGAATTCTCCTTGATTCGGGATTCTTTTCATTTCATTGATTACAAAACCTGCAATTGTTGTAGCTTCCGTTTCCGGTAAATCCCACCCTAGCTCTCGGTTAACATCTCGAATCGATACTGACCCATCAATAATATATTCATTTTCAGAATTTATTGTAATCTTGTTATGGGTATAATCATGTTCATCATATATCTGACCAAAAACTTCTTCTATTACATCTTCCATAGTAATAATCCCCTGTAAATCTCCATATTCGTCAACTACGCAGGCCAAATGGCTTTGTCCTTCTTTGAAAAGCTGTAGCTGCTGGACTACTAGAGCATTATCCGGTACGAATATTGGGGTTTTAAGCAATGATCGTACGTTAATGTCTTTTATATTAATTTTTGCGCCATGTATTTTACGGACAAGATCTTTTATATGCAATATACCTATAATGTTATCCGGCGTTTTTTCCCAGATGGGAATCCTTGTGTGGTTTGAGGCAAGGGCTGCTTTAAGCAACTTTTCATTAGGTGTATCGATATTAATAGCAAAAACTTTACTTCTGTGAATCATAATATCAGCGGTAACCATATTCCTTATATCAAGGATACCCCCAAGCATGTCTCTATCGTCTTTAACTACATTTCCCTCGTGCATGTGATGTTCGATAACACCACGTACTTCATCTTCAACGGAGACTTCCTGCTGTAAATTGATTCGGAATATAAAGCAAAATATTTTTACTATATATGCAAGTAAGACATTTAGTGGTTTAAATAATTTTAGAAGTATGACGGTTGCCGGCGCTGTAAAAAGTGCTATTTTTTCTGGCTTGGCAACGGCTATGGCTTTTGGTACTACTTCTGAAAAAACAATAATTACAAATGACATTACTATCGAGGCAACAATTGTGCCTATATCATCTCCAAGTAGATCGATGAACAAACTGGTTGCTATTGTTGTGCATAAAGTATTAGACAGACTGTTACCAATTAGTAGTGTACTAATTACTCTATCTTTTATTTTTATGATTTTCAGAACTGTAACAGCCCTCTTGTTGCCATCTGATTTTAATTTATGTAGTTTTCCTGGAGCAGCAGCCGTTATAGAAGTCTCGCCTGCTGCCATCATAGCACCAAAAGCAAGCAACCCTATTATTAGGGATATAATAAGAAAAACCATTTATGTTTATTTATTAAAAAAATCATTTACTAGAATCTAATTTAATTGATAATATCTCACTTTGACAAGGAATTTCTATAAAATGAGCCATTAAATATATCTGGTTACAAGTAGAACCAGCTGTTAGTAAACCAATTAACTTAGCGTAAACATTATAAGGTATAAAATATGTCTGATCAAGCTGAACTAAACGAAGTGCTACAAATCAAGAATACTACAAAAAGAGCAACTGTGCCGGCTCTAGAGGAAATACTGTATAAACCGATAAAAGTACTTGATCATGGATTCGTAAGAGTAATTGATTATATGGGCGATGATAGTGCGGTAGTTCAGGCAGCAAGGGTTTCGTATGGTAGAGGCACAAAAAAAAGCTTACAGGATAAGGGGTTAATAAATTATCTAATGAGACACCGTCATACTACTCCGTTTGAGATGTGTGATATAAAGTTTCATATTAAATTACCCATTTTTATTGCAAGACAGTGGATTCGTCATCGAACTGCTAGTGTTAATGAATATTCTGCTAGATATTCAATACTTAGTAATGAATTTTATTTACCGGATAGAGATAATCTTACGCCTCAATCTTCTACGAATAAGCAAGGTAGGAGCAGTGAGGCTTTACCAGAAAATATAGCTTTGAGGGTTCTTGCTACAATTAAAGAAGATTCTCTTAGATGTTACAAGAATTATGTCGCTATGATGAATCAAGATGAGCAGGGGAATATAATTGATGAAGATAACGTCGGCATTACAAGGGAGTTAGCACGAATAAATTTAACCCTCAATCATTATACAGAGTGGTATTGGAAAATTAATTTACATAATTTACTTCATTTTCTGACTTTACGTGCCGATAGCCACGCTCAATATGAAATTAGAGTTTATGCAGAAGTAATGCTTGATATAGTAAAAGCTTGGGTTCCTTTCGTTTATGAAGCGTTCATTGAGCATCGAAAAAATGGAGCAAATATATCGAAAACGGGGTTAGAAATAGTTCGTAAAATGGTTAAGGGTGAGAAAGTGGATCAAGAGACTAGTGGAGTTAGCAAAAGGGAGTGGGATGAGTTAATGACAATATTGAGTTAGCTATAATTTTTTTAAGCATAATATAAGTATTTTTTATAATACTTAAAACTGTATAGCCATACTTAAGGTGCAGACTCAAGGGGCAATTATCTGCCTAATGGTTCTTGCTTTTGAGTAGCTACCTAAGTAGAATGACGGCAATTTATAATTTATTGAAATAAAATGTTATTGTTAGAGACAAAAAAAAATAATGGAACTCTTGAAATTATCCATTTTATTGGGATTGGAGGAATAGGAATGAGCGGTATTGCCGAGATTATGTATAATCTTGGTTATAAAGTTCAGGGGTCTGATTTATCTGCCAGTAATAATACTAAAAGACTTACAGATATGGGAGTTCAAGTTTTTATCGGGCATGATGCAAGTAATATAACAAATGTGTCTTATGTAGTAGTTTCCTCGGCTATCAATAATAATAACCCTGAAATAAAAGAAGCTATAGAGAAAAAGATTCCGGTAATTAAAAGGGCAGAAATGCTAGCTGAGCTTATGAGGCTTAAATGTTCTATTGCTGTTTCTGGTTCGCACGGGAAAACCACTACCACTTCGCTGATCGCCTGTATGTTTGAGTCATCAGGCCTTGCCCCTACTGTTATAAACGGTGGTATTATTAATCGGAGAAAGACTAATGCTTATATTGGCAAAAGTGACTATTTAATCGCCGAAGCTGATGAATCAGATGCAACTTTTATCAAAATCCCCTCTACTATTGCGGTAATAACCAACATCGATCCTGAGCATATGGATTTCTATAAGGATTTTACAAATTTGGTTTCTGCGTTTAAGAGTTTTATTACTAACCTACCATTTTATGGTTTTGCCGTTTTGTGCATCGACCATCCTGTTGTAAGGGAAATATCTAATCATGTTACAGAACGTCGGATAATTACTTACGGTATTGAGTCGCAAAATGCTAATATTAGAGCCTATAATATTAAATCAGATATTTCTTCCTCTAGTTTTGATGTAGAGATAAACTTACCAAATGTAGCAGGAACTACCACCATAGAGCAGGTTTCAATACCTACTCCTGGTAAACATAATGTGCTTAATTCTCTTGCGGCCATTGCTATTGGCGTAGAACTTGATTTTGGTATTAAGGCTATTAAAAATGGATTTAAGCATTTTTCAGGTGTTAAGAGGCGTTTTACCAAAGTTTGTGAATATAATGGAGCGGAAATTATAGATGATTATGCCCATCATCCGGTAGAGATAAAAGCTACTCTTGCTACTGCCAAATCTATCGCAGAAAAAAGAAAAAGCAGGGTTATTGCTATTTTCCAGCCTCATAGATATTCGAGAGTTAAAGATTTATTTCATGATTTTACAACATGCTTTTCAGATAGTGACAAATTATACATATTAGATATTTATGGTGCAGGAGAGATGCCGATTGATGGTATAACTTCAAGGGATTTGATAAACGAAATGGTAAAATTAGGTGCAAGACCAGAATTTATAGCCCGTCACGAGGATATTTCAGAAATCATTAGGTCTGAGGCTGATAGTGGCGATCTGATAGTTATGATGGGTGCTGGCAGTATTTCTTCGTGGGCCTGGCAATTACCTGATAAATTTGCTAATAATAGTTAGTTTTATGAATTTTCAGGGTATCCGAGGGGTATTTAAGCAGAATTATAATCTGAAACACCTAACCTGGCTTAAAGTAGGGGGTAGTGCCGATATATTTTTTAAGCCGGAAGATATAGAGGATCTAAAAACTTTTTTAAAAGAGAATAATAACAGGTTTCCCGTTACCGTTATTGGTGCGGGGTCAAATTTAATTATCAGAGATAAAGGAATAGAGGGAGTTGTTATAAAACTGGGAAGAAATTTTACCGATATACAATTTGCTGATAATAATTTGATTGCTGCAGGGGCTGGATGTTTGAATTCCAGTTTAGCTAAATTTTGTTTAGTTAATGCAATTGCCGGATTTGAGTTTCTTATTGGTATTCCTGGAACAGTAGGAGGAGGCGTGGCGATGAATGCCGGTTCTTATGGCCGTGAATTTAAAGATATCGTTGCTTCCGTTGAAGTATTAGATAAAGAAGGTAATTTAATAATAGTACCTATAGATCAGATTGGTTTTTCCTACAGAGCTAATTCTTTACCAAAAGATCTGATTTTTACTAGGGTTTTTTTTAAGGCAAAAAACAAGGAAGATATAAACAAAATAAAACAGAAAATTGATGAGATAAGTGCTATTAGGAGTTCTTCGCAACCAGTTAGTGAAAAAACAGGCGGCAGTACTTTTGCTAATCCCGAGGGTTTTAGGGCCTGGGAACTGATAGATAAAGCTGGACTACGTAAGACAAGGGTAGGGGGGGCGTGTATGTCAGAAATGCACTGTAACTTCATGATTAATGCTAATAACGCTACTGCTACTGATATGGAAAATTTAGGGGAATTAGTAAGGCAAAAGGTTAAGGAAAATAGCGGGGTAGAATTGCAATGGGAAATTAAAAGGATAGGGAGGGAATAGATACGCATGTCTAACGGAAATTTTAAAACTGTATATAAGGAAAAATCACTTATTGTTGAACTTGATTCGCTGCGTGAATTAGCGGATATGAAATTAATTGATTTTGTTAAGCTTCAAGGTAAACCTATAGAAGGCTTCGTATCGGGAAGAAATAAAATCAAAAAGCACGTAGTAGTAATTGGCGGCGGGATGTCCGCTGAACGGGAAGTTTCGTACATGTCCTCCAATGGTATTGTCAGGTCAATTATTGAACTTGGTCATCATGTAACCTTTGTAGATATGGGAGCAGATATTGCCGTAGTATTGTTAAACTTGAAACCTGATGTTGTTTATAATGCCCTGCACGGTACTTACGGAGAAGATGGTTGCCTGCCAGGGCTTCTTAATATAATGCGTATTCCTTACACCGGTCCTGGGGTTTTAGCTTCGGCCATTGCTTTAAACAAAAGGAAGTCTTGCGAGATTTTTCAAGCTACCGGGATTAAAATACCAGAAAGTAAACTTATTAAAAAATCAGATGGTTATACCAAAGATCCTATAAAACGTCCGTACGTTATAAAACCTCTTTCCCAAGGGTCAAGTGTTGGAGTTCAAGTTATATTTCCTGAAGATATTTTTTCCTTTGGTGATTATGATTTTCCATATGGCGATGAAATCCTAGTAGAAGAATATATAAAAGGTAGGGAAATGCAAGTGGCAGTGCTAAACGGTAGGGCAATAGGCATCCTTGAAATAAAACTATTGAAGAATAAACGTTTCTACGATTATGAAACAAAATATACTGAAGGTTTTTCTGAACATCTTCTTCCTGCTCCGGTATCGTCGGAAATATATAATAACATGAAAGCCATAGCTGAAAAGGCTTGTATTGCCCTTGATTGTGTTACTGGCATGATAAGGGTTGAGATGATATATTCCTCAGAAAAAAATTCATTATATATGTTAGAGGTTAACACTCATCCTGGTATGACACCATTGTCTATTTGTCCAGAAATTGCTACTTTAGAAAATATGTCTTATAAGGATCTTGTTAAGGAAATACTCGAGGAAGCAAGATTTGAATAATGGCCAAAAAAAGTAAAAATACCAAGGCAACAATAAGCATTAAACGGCGGTTAAGTCTATATTATTTGCGTTTTATCACTCTAATAAAAATTGGAATATTATTGACCTTTGCGCTTCTCTTCTTTACCGATTTGTTAAATAAGCCGAAACAAAAGTTACTTAGGCTTTTTGTCGATAAAACCGCTGAAGCGGGATTAGTTTTTAAGCATTTGGTTATTGTAGGGCAAGTCAATATAACTGAAAAAGAGATTATAGAAGCAATAGGTGGGGACTATGGCATACCGATATATTCATTAAATATAGATGATATTCGAAAAAGAATTGAGGATAACCCTTGGATAAAAATAGCCTTAGTTGAGAGAAAGTTACCGGACACGTTATCTGTAACGATTACTGAGCGAACGCCAATTGCTATTTGGCAATTTAAGCAAAAATTATATTTAATTGATGAAGAAGGTAATCGAATCAGCTCAAAAAATGTAGAAAAATTTGGGGATTTAATACACGTTGTGGGTCAGGATGCAAATGTCTATGCTCATAGTCTTTGTGAAGATTTAGAGAAGCATCCTTCTTTAGCAAAAAAAGTTGTTTCTGCTGTACGTTATGGTCAAAGAAGATGGGATCTAAATCTAGAACAGAAAATAAACGTTAAAATGCCGGAAAAGGGTTTCCAAGAGGCTTATGATTATCTAAATTCATTAAACAAAGAAGGCAAGCTGTTTGATCAAAATTATAAGGTAATTAACTTAAAAGATCCAAGTAAGTATTATATGGAAAAACATGAAATATAATTTTGCGCTCTTTCTTGAATCTAATTTTCTAACGGGTGTCTCTTTGTTTTTGTTGTTAACCATCACTATTGAATTGCAATTTTTACAAAAAATCTATAGTCTCCAGGCTAATAATTTTAACATTATATCATGTTTTGGCGACTAAGAGTTCTTGCTTTTTATTTTACACTAAGCTTGTTTGCAGTAATAATGGGTCTTTTCTTTTGCCTTCCTGTGTATTTCTTGAATTTAGGTTATAATGTCCGGTATAAAATTGCCGAAATTTTTTCACGTATTTTTATATTTCTGGCGAAGCTTTTATGTGGTATAAAATATCAAGTCACTGGCATAGATAAATTGCCTCAAGATGGAAAACCTTATATAGTTCTTGCTAATCATCAGTCATTTTGGGAAAATCTCTTTATGCAATTGATTATTCCCAAGCATTCGTGGGTTCTCAAGAAGGAATTATTTGATATGCCTGTATTTGGCTGGGGTTTAAGAATGCTTAATCCTGTAGCTATAGATAGAAGTAATAGCCGCTCAGTACTTCAGATATTAACTGAAGGGCAAAAAAAAATAGAACAGGGCTTGCCTCTCATAATGTTCCCAGAAGGTGGCACAGTTAAAATAGATAGAAATGTTAAATTTAAACCTAGTGCTGCTAAACTAGCAATTAATGCAAATGTTCCGATAGTGTTAATAGCTCATAATTCCGGTGTTTTTTGGCCAAAAGGGTTTTGGTTTAGAAAACCAGGCTTGATTTCTCTAAGAGTCCTAGAAGTTATTAGTACCAAGAAGTACGAAGATCACGATGTAAGGACACTTACTGATTACATTGAGGAAAGAATTAATAAAGAAAAAGAAATATTGGTCAGGCTGGCAAGTGGTTAATCAATAAAGTAGTTTCCACTCAGTTATTATACTTTGATTAAAATTGGAATCTATATTATCCTTTTTAAAGTTAATGCTTTAATAAAATATTAACTCATATGATAGCCGCCATTGATAGATAAGGTCTCACCAGTAATAAATCCTGATTTCTCGTCAATAAGAAACAGAACGGCTCTTGCTACTTCTTCAGGGCGGCCAAGTCTTTTAACTGGGGTAGCATTAATAATAGTCTCTAATATTGCACTTGGTACGTTTTTTGTCATATCGGTTTCAATATAACCGGGGGCTACACAATTTACAGTTATACCTTTAGGTGCTGATTCTCTTGCTAAAGCTTTGGTAAAGCCTATAATACCGGCTTTGGCGGCACTATAGTTAGTCTGTCCTATTTGTCCGGCTTGGGCGTTAATAGAACTGATACTGATTATTCTACCAAAATTGTTGTTTCTCATATTGTCAATTACTGCTTTGGACATATTAAAACATGAAGAAAGGTTGATATCTATTAACTGACGCCAGTGTAGTATATCCATTTTGTGCATCATAGAATCACGTATAATACCGGCATTATTAATTAGTACAGATACATGCTTTCCCGCATCTTTTTCAATTGCGGCAATATTCTTTTTACATTCTTCAAAATCTGCTACGTTCCAAGGTCTAACTTTGATGTCATGCTTTTTAGAGAATTCTTCTGCAAGTTGATGATTTTGCTCGTAATTTGCTATAACCTCGTAACCATTTTCTTTTAAAGCAACTGAAATTGCTGCGCCAATACCCCTTATTCCACCTGTAATAACAGCTAATTTAGACATATTTTTCCTCAACATATAAAACTACTGATTGTAATTTGCCCTAAGTTAAC